>VTLG01015371.1_pt1 | contig 12216 bp, 17 predicted proteins | sample 4694571 | NCBI WGS metagenome assembly VTLG01 (sample SAMN12604809, study PRJNA352737) | marine metagenome | biome: ENVO:00000447; feature: ENVO:00000209|ENVO:00000569|ENVO:01000036; material: ENVO:00002151; isolation source: viral sequences binned using virsorter ... | reverse complement strand
TTTTGTCAAGCGTTATTTTTCAGATTCGGTAAGTTTTCTACACTTAAATACTAGTGAAACTCTAAACTTATCACTCTCTACTGCTCTTGCAACATGAGGTATTCTAGCGTCAAAGACTACAACACGACCTGCTTTCGGCCAGTATGATTTGACAATATTAGGAACAGGACTTCCTGAGAAACCATATGGTGTATTAACTGCCATCGCTCTCATTTCGTCTGTAAGATTAGGTGTCCAAAACTCGATTGAACCACCATCATCTGGTGTCCAGTCTGGTGTAAGATAAACGATAACTGTATATTGGTCGCCAGTCCATCCATCAATATGAATACCACCTGATTGACCTTTGTGATGACCATTCAGATAGTGTCTAATTAATTTAACACCTGGGTCTACTTGTTCCCATATAGATTTAACCCAATCTTGTTCTATCTCATAGTCTATTTCTTCGGTATCACTACCACCTAAATGTATATGTTTGTAACCTGGTGTCTTTGCTTCTTTTTTCATTTCTGGTGTAGAGTACCATCCGTCTTGCCAATCTAATGCCATCGCTCTACCATATGCTTTTCTTATTTCGTCATCTGATATTGTGTCATCAGACGCTTGTATGATTTTATGATAGTCACCGCCTGCTAATGCTAAAGCAGGAAAAGTAAACACTTTATCTGTACCTGGTTGTGTTATCTCCATCATAGTGCCTTCAGGTAAATCTTTTGCTTCAACTTTAGGAGCTTCCTTTGTTGCTTGATTAGTTATACCTGTTCCTTCTAATGTAGAATCGTTTTTGTCATTCACGACTTCTTTCATATCAATTACTTTGGTCATGTTTCTCCTCTTCTTCCTCATAGAGTATCATAGTTATTAAACTATATATCGCCATATCCATTAAGGTATCTTTTATGTTTTCACCTTTAAATTTAAACTCACCTTTTTTGATGAAGTTACTTATTCTGGCATATTTATCGCCCATACGAACAACAGATCCTTGCCAAGCAGGTATGCCTGACAACTCTGATAATCGAAAGTTAGCAAATATGTCCTCATTGGCACCATAGTCATGGCGTTTTTGGTCGTGTAGATTTTTAATGACATCTATAATTTCATAAAATCTTTTACTTTGTTTGTTCATATCTTCCATTATATTTTTCCTAATGTTAAATGTTTAACTATTCCCCCTTGATTTTCCCATTGTTTGTATTTGTTTTGATGGTCGCAAACTTTTTGTGCTTCATCTTCAAACTCTGACTCACAAATAATACTGCCTGTTGGTCTCTCTATACAAAGCCATCTAACCATACTTTTTCTTTTAACAAGTTTTACCTCATAAGAAATTTTATGTTTTTTTGGTTTTTGTTTTCTTGCGACCTTCTTTTTCATACTTACTCTTTTGGTGCTTCTTCAACTTTAGGCGTTTCAGCTTTAGGTTCGTCAATCTCAGCAGAAGCTGGTACATTTTCTTTAATGTAATTTGCATGATGAGCAATAATTATTTGACAATTTTGCAAATCAGCTTTTAAATTACTAACTTGTTTTTGGTAATTATTTACCTGTACGATAGAGTTTTTAATTTCAGCATTGAATTTAGTCTCATCATACCATTTGTCGTTTAGTTTTATAGCCATTTGTTTTCTCCTTTTGGTTATACTTTAAAATCCGAGAATTGTCCCAGTCTTTTAAATTTATCATTAGTTGATCCTGAATCTTGTCCACTATCAACCAAATCGGTTTGTGCGTTTTGTTCTACATCATATAAACGCATTTTAGACCTATCAACACCAACAATAAACTTTCGATTAACTGTTGGGTCATTATATCTATTCTTTAATTGTTTAATCATTATCTGATTTTTTTCTTCTAGTTCTTCACTACTAATCAAAGCAAACATAAAGTCTGCTGTTGCAGGAAGACCAAAACTTTCTGAGGTATCTTCTAAGCCTACATCACTACTTACAAAACCACCTCTTGTTGTTTGAGTAGCAGAAAAGATAGGTATATCATGTTCAACAGCAAGGCCTCGTAATTCTTCAGCGATTGCCTTGATGTAAGTATAACTATTTACATTTGCACCAGACTTAAATCTAGATGAAGCACAAATATTTAAATAATCAACAAACACGATATCTGGTTTAAATGATTTCTTTAATGCTAATTCACTAATTAAATTTTTAAAATGACCTGTGTGAGCAGTAGCAGTAGGATATTCTTTGATAATTAATTGACCTGTTGTCTTACTCTGTAATTTATTAATCTTTGTTTCATACATTGAATATGGTAATTCTTCTAAATCACTCATACCAACATTTAATAAATTAGCGTCTATTCTTTCAGCAATTCTTTCTTCAGCCATTTCTAAAGTAATATACAAAACATTTTTGCCTTGTAATAATACAGACGAAGCAAGGTGTGTCATAAACATAGTTTTACCTACACCAGTACCTGCAAGACAAATATTCAAAGTCTTACTTGGTATACCGCCTCTTGTAATCTTATTAAAAAATTCTAAATCTAATTCAAGTCTTTCTTCTTTCTTTTTATAAAAATCATATCTTTCTTTTGATTCAAGTAAATAATCATGACCAACTTTTTGGTCAAAAGATACACCTAAAGCACTTGATAATAATTCAGGTAAATATTCTGGAGTGTGTCTCTTATCTTTGCCGTCTATGATTTGTATGCCTGATAAAATAGCATTATGAACAGAGCGTTCTTTACAAAACTTTTCTGTTGTATCTACTAACCAATCTAAATTAACTGGCTCTGGATTTAAGGTAGATAATATATCAGTAACCTTTTTATATTCATCTTCATTAATATTTTTATTATTGTTAATTTCAATTGATAAGGATTCTTTTGTGGGAAGATTATTATACTTATTTACAAACTTGTATATCTCTGAAAATAATACTTTCTCTAATCTATCAGAAAAATATTCCTCTTTAATAAAAGGTAAAACTTTTCTACAATATTGTTCGTTATGAATTAAATTACGAAGAGCTGTTCTTTCAATTCTTTCCATCAAGTTCCTTTTTGTTTTTTAATTCTTCATCTAATAAAATAACTAATATATCACCAATATGATTAATAAACTCTTGACTATCTGTATCTGCACCTATATTATTTTCAATAATAGTGTAATCGAAAACCATAGGTAAAGCACCGTCTGGTGTTTTCTCTGACTCTGGTCTAAATCCTACTTTACCATATTTGTAAACAATGCTCGCATAAGGACCACTAATTAATTTAAGTGCTGTAAAATCCTCTCCTGGCTTCTCGACATAGACAAAATCTTCTCGGTGCTTAGGATTGGTCGTTTTGTGTGTTGGTGGTATCTTCGGTGTCAATTACATCTCCATATTTAAATTCTTTAGCACAAACATTATCTAACTTTTCTAAAATATCTTTTGTAAAATATTTTTCAGGATTATTGTTTATTGTTTTACCAAATGTTTTACTACCATCTGGTAACTCTACCCTTGTTGATACTGATTTAAATATATTGTGTTTTAATGCTAAATCTAATAAGCCATAATATCTATCTAAACCTTTATCATAAGTTAAACGAACATCTACTACTTTATTTTCTTTTGTTAATCTGGATTTGTAATTTTTACAATGTATAATATTACCGATAACCTCTGTCCCATCTTTTTCTTTTCTCTTTGATAGATAGACAATCGAACTAGCTGCATATTTTAAGCCAGAGCCACCACCCATTTCTTTTGTTGGGAACATACTACCGACAACATCATAAGTATGATTTGTTATGATAAGAGGAACTTTTGCCTTACCTAACTTTAATGTTAATACTCTAAAGGCAGCTTTTACAATTTGTGCCCTTGTCATATCTTTAGTTTCTTTACCTGCCTGTGTATCTTCCATTTCTTTAGTAGTTGATAACATACCTAAAGAATCTAATACAAGTAGCAATGGTTTTCTTTCAGACGGATCTTGGTCAATATATTTGTCTAATACTGTAATCGCCTGATGTCTAAATTCTTGAACAGTAGTAACTGGCATAATTACCATACGACTACTATCAATGTCTCTTTCTTCTATAATATCTTTTGTAACGGCTGATTCTGATTCAAAGAATATAACACCGCCATCTGGATTTTGGTCAAGAAAATTCTTACACATACCTAATACAAAGAAAGTTTTACCCGTAGCACTTTCTCCTGCAATAGCAGTTATCTTATTAGATGGTAATCCTTTGTTTATACCACCACCTAATAATGCATTGAATATATAAGAACCTGTATCAATAAAATCTGTTACATCACCTGTTGAACCGTCTGATACTAAACTAGCATATTCATTACCAGTTTCTTTTATAATATCTTTCAAAAAATCACTCATTATTTTTTACCTCTACTTTGTATTCTTTATGTAATTCTTTTTTATTAAAGTTTTTAGCATACTCTTTTTCTCTAGCTTTACCACCTGGCATACCGTCAATGTAAATAGAATCTAATTCCCACTTACCTTTCTTGCCATTTATTTCTCTGGAGTAAACTGTAACTGTCATTTGTTATTATTATACACTATATATAATCCTTTGTCAAGCAAAGAACTCATCTAAAGTTGCCTTTCTTGAACTTTTAAATAGGTCTGTTTCTGGACCAAAACACCAAACATTTTCTATAAACATTTTATTCATAAAGTCAGCCTTTTCTTGCTCATCTTTAAATAATGTATCTGATTTTGGTCGTTGCATAATTCTCATACCAATCTGACCTAAAAATTTATCTTTAAACTTATCTACCAATTCATCACCAGAACGATAACGAACACCATGTATTTTGGGATCCATAATATTTACAAACATAAACTTTGAAACTTCCATAGTTTTCTCTGCAACTGGTAAATAAAAATCATCACGCCATTTATCATACTCGTTAAACTTGTACCATGATTGGTCCTCTTGATGTTCACCATCTTTATTATAATGTTCGGTAGAAAAGTATGGTGGACTTGTAAATGCTACATCAATCTTTGGTAGTTTGTGATATGGTAAATCTTCAGCACCACATCTCCATATCTGAACTTTTTTAGGTTTAGATAAAAGTTTATTGTACGAACTTATCTGTTCTTGATATCTTTGATAAGTATTAGGATTAGGATCACAACCATAATATTCTTCAGCGTCTGAAGCAAAGAAACCAGCAAGTCTATCACCCCAGCCACAACTTGTATCTAAAACTGTTTTGGCATTTGTGATATCATAAATTGCTTTTGCAACAACTGGTTTAAATTGTGTTGCAATATAAGTGCCTAATCTAAATGCTGATATATAACTTTTTTCATCTAATTGACCACCCACTAACTTCTCTGTTTCGGTACCATCTAATTCTTTTATCTTTGTTAGTTTAACTCCATTAATGCCACGCCATATAGGTCCTAGACATTTCCAGATAGCATAAGCATCGCCTTTCTCCCAAACTTCCTTAGGTGCCCGAAAGCCATAACTACTACACTCTAGTCGTAAATCTTGCATGAAATAATTACTTACATCATTAAACGAGCTTGGTCCATTTATTAAACCAAGTCCATATTTACTATAAGGGTATTTGTAGTCATCATACTTTTCAAATACTTCTTTTTCTATTTGTTCGTTTGGTATACAAATGGTACTAGTATCAAACTGTTTAAGACGACCAAAAGTAATTCTCATATCGGCATTAGTGATTTCTTTGAGTGGAAATACTGGTCTTTCTGAAGCAATATAGTCTGCCAAGTGTGTTCTCATCTTCTCTTTCCCATACTCAGCGTTCATTTTTTCGAAGATACTAGATGTCAAGATAGGTAGTTTTCCGTCTGTAGCGGCGGCTATGAGACGGTTATATAGTGTATTATCTCTAATATAGTGTGTAAATGCGTTTTCTTTCATATTATTGTCTGCTTTTATAGTATCGAAATAGTTTAACATACCAGGCAAAACATCTTGGATATTGTTCAGGATCTGGCAAATTTACATGACTAAACATTTCTAAAAATTCTGTTACCTCTTTATCTATTTCTTCTTCGGTCATTTCTTAAAAAATTTGGTTACAGTTTGAATAGGACTTTTTAAACTTTTATAGATGTCCCATATTCTATCAATATGTTCATCTAACTTTTTGTGTAGTTTTATTGTGTCCGATTCAATTCTATATACCGTCTTTTCTATTTGGTCTAATTGTTTTTTTATTTGTTCTATTTCTTTATTCATCTTAAAAAAAGTTATCTAGTGTTGCTTGTTTTTCAAAATTCCAGTTTATCGCATTTACAATAAATCGTAATGGTTCTAAAAATGATTTATCAAACTGCTCATCATAATCTATAAAATTATGTAATTTAAATTCTTTAGGTAATCTTGTTGGGAAAGATATAACTTTTTCTCTTAAAGGATTAGGCTCTTTCAAAACAATAAATTTAATTTTATCACCTTCTTGTATTTTTTCATATTTAACTAATTTATTTTTCTTTAACAAATTATTATAAAGTAAAGCACCTTTCACATGAATTGGTGTTGACTTTTGATAGATGTCAGTTGATGAATAATACTTATTTAAATTATTACATGAACGAGGATAAGCAACTTCTTCAGGTCTTAAATTTTTAAAGTGTGTTCTAAAATCATCAATAAATTGTATCAAAGCATTTTCGTCTTTGTTCATAATGACTTTTAATGCCTCTTTAATTTTTATTCTACAAGGGGCAGGTGTTGAACTCTTAACAGCCTCGATACCCATAATTTTTAGTTTAGGGTCTTTTAAATCTACGCCTTCTTCATTATAAACATTTAAGATATATCTTTTTTTAGCAGTCCATATACCTTTGTTAGCAATTACTTCTCTTTTCATAAACATCTTTTGGTCAAATGCATTTACATATTTAGCAAGTCTATCATAACTATCATCAATTGCTTTCTGTAATTTTTCTTCACAAAATTTATCTAATACTTTTACAATCTTTCTTGTATCAGATTTATCTTTAAATATTTTATCTACAAGACCACCAAGTTTTACATAGATAGAATCAGTATCAGAAGCCACAACATAAACTATATTTTTAGTTTTAAGTAAATCATTTAGAAAGTTATTTACATCCCTCTCAATCCATCTAATCGCAAGTTGACCTGCTTTTGTAATACCTTCAGCGTGTCTTACATCAAAATATCTAAAGTATTGATTACCAATAGCACCGTAAGCACTATTCAATGCAATCTTTCTTGCCAACTGAATATTATGATTGGCTGCAATATCATTTAATAATCTTTTATCACCAGTTTCTTGATACATGGATTTTGCTTGTATCATTTTCTTTTTATATATCACTCGTTCTTGATATAGTTTATCCATCAACTCTGGAAGAATACCTCGTTTATCTGTTCGAAACTGAGCACCATTTGGTGTAATTGTACAACCATCTAAATCAGATAAATTAGATTCTTGATTTAACATTTTTTCTACACTCACTTTATTAGGATCAAATGCAACCATAGTTTCAGGTGAAATATTATACTGCATAATTAAATGTGGATACAAACTATTTAAATCAAAACTACAAATCCAATCGTGAAAACCTACAACAGGATCTTTTACATATGCACCTTCATAACCACTAGACTTTTTTTCTTCTTGTATAGCAGGTGGTACAATATTCTTTGACCGTAAATGATTATAGATTATTGTATCCCACATACGAACTTGACCAAACACATCTTGATAATTTACTTTGCCTTCATAAGCCATTGTTAAATGTAAAGCAATCAATTGCATTTTGTCCTCTAACTTATCAACTAACTCAACATCTTGGATATTGTATTCTACAAATTGTTGATAATCGTTTTGATAAAACTCTTTGAAAGTATCATATGGATTTTCAGTTTTCTGTTCGCCCAATTCTACTTGACCAATATAGTCTAACTTATAACTTTCTTGCCTAACAAATGTATGTTTACGATATAGGTCAAGATAATCTAAAACTGAAACACCAAGAATGTCATAATAGTTTTGTTCTTTATTAAAACCTTTAGCAGTTATTCTTGCACTACTTTGACTTACTACGCCCCAAGGACTAAACTGATTTAAAAAATCGTCACCCATAAGATATCTAAAACGATTCATTAAATAAGGTATGTCAAAAAACTTTACATTCCAACCTGTAACTATATCTGGATTATAAGCAGTCCAGAACTTTGTAAACTTAATTACTAAATCTCTTTCAGTAGAACACTTAAAATATTTTACATCATCACGGTCATTGACAAAGTTGCCACAACCAAAAACAATAATACTTTTTCTTGCATGGTCTTTTACTGTAATACAAATCAAAGGTTCTTCAGCCTTATCTACATCAGGAAAACCATTTTCACTTTCACACTCAATATCAATTGTGATTAATCTTATTTGTTTTATATCCCAATCAATCTTTTTAGGAAACTCGTCAGCAATATATGTGTATTGATATCTTGTATTCCCAAAGTATTCAAAATTAGTTACATCTTTGTATTCATCAATCCACTTTCGTGCTTCAAATATACTATCATGTTGAATTTTTTCTACATTACGACCATCTAGTGTTTTGTATCCTGTTTCTTTTTGAACAGGAACAAATAAAGATGGTTTGTAATTAACTCTGAACTTTTTATGGCTGCCATCATGGTTTACACCACGGACTAATAATCGTCCTTTATATGGCAGCACACTTGTATAAAATTTCACTAGATTTGTGTATTGTTAAAATGTTTATTTAATGCTTCTAATTTCTCTTCGGCTGTTGATATAATATCTAATTGTTTATCCATTTCTTCTATGAATTGTGGATGTTCACCTATACCTACTGAATTGTCAAAATATACAATTAAAGTAGCATATGATTCTGCTATTTGTGCCTCGTATTTTTTTGATAGTGCCTTAAATAAGGGATTGTCTGCTTGATGATTTTTTGCCATTGTTCACTCCTTTTCATAATATAGTATAACATAGTAGAAGCTGTTTGTAAAGCGTCTAGTCTAAACTATATTTGGTTGTCACCACATATTTTCTATCTGGATTAACCATGACATTTACTCTACTCATAAACTCACGGTCAAATAATATTGGTGTTCTATCTTCCCTATCATCTAGGGTAAATTCGGTTTCATAAATGCCACCGAGAAACTCTACATATAATTTTATAACATATCTTTTTTCTTCATAATCTCTTAAACCACCAACTGATATTTCTTCTTCACGAATAATAGGACTAGTAAGTGTTTTACCTAGTAAAGTCCATGTTATATTTTTACCAGTTACTTTCATTTTATCTGCATGAATAACTGACATACCTGAATTACCAGTATCAAACTTAGCGATGATTTCACCAAATGGTTTGATAGTTACAATCTCTTTGTAACCACACTCACTTGGTACTTTAACCCAATTCTTTTTCTCACTAAAGAACTCTAATATTTCTTTACTAATATTTCTGCCTGTAGCTTCTTCCATACCCTCTGTGCCAGGTGATGAATTAACTTCAATAATAAATGGTGGTTCTTTTGTTCTATTCTTACTTGGTATAAAATCAACAGCAGTCCATAAACCATTTACTGCCTTTGCAGCTTTTAAACTTTCTTCTATCTCTAATTCTGTCAACTCTAATTTTTGAGGTTTAGAACCTTGCGATACATTTGACCTAAAATCTCCTTCGATTACAGGTCGTTTCATAGTCGCTAAAATTTTACCACCTAACACTAGGACTCTAGCGTCATAATCTGTTTTAATATATTCTTGTAAAAGTAAATCAGCATCCTCATCTTGTTTATGTATCAATTGAACAATACTGTCTAATGATTTTGCTGACTCAACAAATAAAACACCAACACCTTTACTACCTCTTAAAGTTTTAAGTATAATAGGATATTGTGTATTTAAATTTTCAAATGTTTGCTCTGAATTTTCTGGATCGTTTATTAAATGTGTTACAGGTTGTTTAATACCATAGTCTGCAAGTCTTAATGATGTTCTATACTTGTCAGCACAAACATTAATTGTTTGCCTACTATTCACTACACATACACTATGTTTTTCTAATAGTGAAACAATATCCATCCAACTATCTTTTCTAACAACTGAGCCTCTTATGATTGCTATAGTATCCATACCAGATACTTCAAAACCTTTATCATCATCTTTGTTATGAAGTCTTAAAGAACCTTCTGGACTGGTTGTATAACCACCTGTTAGTTTATACAAATAATATTTCCAACCTAGTTTTTCTGCTTCTTCTTTTAATCTATTTGCTGTATGAAAAGTTTTAGCATCCTCTGGCTCATCTGTAACTACGAGTAGTTTATATTTACTAGCGTTTGGTGCTTCAGATATAAACTCTTTAAACTTGGGTGCCTTCATCTTCTATTTTTTTACCTATGTTATATTTTGCTTGTAAATCCCATTCACCTTTTTCTTTAAATGATAGAACTTTTATTTGTGATAGAGGTGCTCTTTTTTCAGCGACAGAGGTATTAATTATTGCAATTAATCCCCAATCACTTAACAAGTGAGCTATTGTGTTTCGTCTTTCAGTATCGTTGTCAGTTAAGTTTGCTTCTTTACCATCTAATGCAAATAGTTCCTTAAAATGCACTATGAAATATCTACCTTGTTTATGTAGAATATGACACGATTGAAATAATTTTTTATCTTTTCTAGAGGCAACACCAATTCTAGTTAGTGTTTCACGAACCTTTAAAAAATCGTCTGGTTCTTTCAATTGAACTTCCAGCATATTTTCTGGATGCCAACTATTATCTAATTCATTCATTTTGTCCCACCTTTATATAATTTTTCCTTGATGAGCTTTATCTCATCTTTGGTGAGTATATCAAGAGCGGACTTTGCTTTATCATTACTATATCCATAATACTCCTTTACACACTCAATTTCTTTTAGTTTATTCGCCCTCAAAAACGGACTATACCGTTTCTTTGTTCTAATACTATTTAGTAGAAATTGAAATTGCATATCCTTATCAAGAAAATGATTTCTGTTCATTTCATTGACAAGCATTACTGTATCTGAAAAAGCAGATAATAGTTTATTTACAATAAAGGCAGGATACTTTTTCTTCCATAATTCATCATCAGAATCCATCAGATTCTTTTTTGTGAAGTTTATGGCGTTAAGATATTCTTTTAATTCATACATTATATACCTAACCTACCATATTTGTTAATTCTATTTTCTATATCTGGAATATATTCTTTAGTCTTTTCTATTAGATAATAATTTCTACCTTCTAATGTACAAGCCTCACCTGTTGTACCTGTGCCAGCAAATGGATCTAATACAATACCATCTTTTGGTGTAATCAGTTTAACTAGATATCTCATCAACTCTAAAGGTTTAACTGTTGGGTGTTTTGTATCACCTTTTTCTTTTTTACTTGCTTTAGGACAATAAAAATATTTTGCCCATTCTTCTTCTAATCCATCGTGTATTACATTAGCAGGCCATCTGCCTTTTACTATCTCACCGCCCTCTTTACCTGTCCAACCACCTTTAAATATTTGTTCTGCCTGTGTGTTTCTTCTATTCTTTGATGTATCTATTTCTTCATCACCTACTCTACACTCATCTAAATTTAAATCTTTGTTTACACCTTTTCTTGCCATTACAATGGGTTCGTGTGCTGGTTTTAATAAGTTTTTTCTTTTAGGAAAACCACTACCATATATCCAGTTTATCATATCAAAGATTTCAAAACCTGAATCTTCTATTGCAACTGCCATTCTATGATAGTTTCTAGTAGCCGCAAATGCTAATAATACTGAACCTGGTTTTATTGTTCTATAAACTTCTTTCCATAGGTCTGTTGTAAATGCAATATCACCACCATCCCATTCGTGACCTACAAATCCTTTTGATAATCTTTGAAACGATCCATCTTTGCCATACTTTGCTTCTGTTGAATTTGTAAATCTTTTTGCAATAGATGTTAGATGATAAGGTGGGTCTGTAACCACACTATCAAAATAATTATCTTCTATTGTTTTTAGATGTTCTATACAATCTGCATTAACTATCATTTGAATTTAACCTGGGACATCAATTCAGTTAGACACGCCACCAGATTAATTTCTTGGTCAGCTACAAAGGCAGACTTATACTGATAATCAGCAATAATGAGAACAGCATGAGGTATAGTTTCTGGTTGTAAACTCTCATACATATTGTCATAAATTTTTCTAAA
>VTLG01010140.1_pt1 | contig 12217 bp, 14 predicted proteins | sample 4694571 | NCBI WGS metagenome assembly VTLG01 (sample SAMN12604809, study PRJNA352737) | marine metagenome | biome: ENVO:00000447; feature: ENVO:00000209|ENVO:00000569|ENVO:01000036; material: ENVO:00002151; isolation source: viral sequences binned using virsorter ... | reverse complement strand
ATTTGTGGGATTTGTCTCCTGAAGATTATGAAGATAAAATAGGCGAAAACACATTAGCAACAGCAGGATCAGGGGTTTCAGCACCATCAGGACCTGGATTTGAATATATGACACCTAATGCCTTTAAGAAAAAAGGAAAAAATAAGAAAATAGGAAAATAATATGCTTTTAACAGAATACAGACCCTTTAAAGTAAATAGACAATTAGTAGAACAAACTATTAAACAAGAAAAACCATTAATAGTTTCAGGTATATTACAAAGAGCTGAAGAGAAAAACCAAAATGGTAGAGTTTATCCTATAGATATTTTAAAAAGAGAAGTACAAAATTATATCGAAGGGCCTATAAAAGAAAGAAGAGCAACAGGAGAATTAGACCATCCAGAAAGTTCGGTAATTAACTTACAAAATGTATCCCATAATATAACAGATATTTGGTGGGAAGGAGAGGATGTAATGGGTAAAATACAAATACTATCTACTCCTGCTGGTAATATACTTAAAGAATTATTTAGAAATGGAATAACAGTTGGTATTAGTTCTCGTGGAATGGGTTCCGTAGAAGAAAATATGTCAGAACAATCAGTAACAGTACAAGATGATTTCGAATTATTATGCTGGGACTTTGTTTCAACTCCCTCTACTCATGGGGCATTTATGTCTCCTTCAACAAGTTTAAATGAAGAAAAAACCCAACTACCAGAATACAAATATACAAATGTAAATAACATAATTCGCGACATTATCTGTGATAGCACAGGTATGTGTGAATGTAATTTTTCTTAAAATTCCCGCAGAAAGGCGTGGTCCCTCCAAAATAGTTTCATACGTATACACAACAAAATAAAGGTTACAAATAATTAAACTCTATGAAGAGATTAAACTTACATACAATATAAATGGCTTTTTCCAGCTATTTTGTTTTTCACAATTAACTTAAATATTAACCAAAAAAAAATTATTATGAAGAAATTAATTTTAACAATGGCTGTAGTTGCATTCACTACACTCTTCGCATCCGCACAATTTATGGTAGTAACTACCTATAATGCGCCGGAGGATGGAGCTGGATGGGAAATGACTAGCTTAACTGACAACATGGGTCTCGGATACGCAGTAAACGATACTTGGACTGTTGGTTTGATCAAAGCAGGAGAAGATTCACTAGGTGACGCTTCTTATGATTTGTGGGGCCGTTACAACTGGAATGAAAACGTTTACGTTTCAGTACAAGCACCAACAGAAGAAATGATGGACAACTTAACACTTGGCCTCGGATATTCTTGGAATGTTTGGAAAGGACTCAACGTTGAACCCAACTACAGTATGGGTTTGAAAGAGGATGAAGAAGGTGAAAGAGAAGGTTCTTTCAACTTAGGTCTTTCGTACAAATTTTAAACTTAGTATTAACCAAAAATTAAAAGAAAATGGAAAATGTAATTAAATACATAACAGGATTTTTTACAGGATTAGGGTCAGTTTTAATGGCTGTTCTTCCAGTAACAATTCTGTGGTACGTTTTAACAGGCGGATCAGTTTTCGGAATGGATGTAGTAGCTAACCTAACTGCACTTATCACTTCACTTGGTGAAGGTGGATTTGTGGGGTTAGTTGTATTAGTATTATTGACATCATTCTTTGTCAAGAAATAAGTTTAGAAATTAAACATATTTTATAAGAGAGGCGCTTCGGCGCCTCTTTTGTTTTCTATTCTTTTGTTATATGTATATTCAAACATACGCGCTTCCCAATAAGCCGTCCCTGATTATTTATAACCCTATTAAGGTTCCTAATAACCTTATTTCCCGTACAATTAATTAACGAGACTCGAAAGAGAAAAAACAAAGAAAAAATGGCAAAAGACATTTTAAAAGAAGCTATCGCTGACGCTAAAGCCGTTCGTGAAGTTGCTCTTGCAAATGCAAAGGCCGCACTAGAAGAAGCTTTTACACCAAGACTTCAATCTATGTTATCTGCAAAACTATCAGAAGAATTAGAAGAAGAAGAAGGAGATGATATGATTGACGAATTATTCGAAATGGAGTATGAAGATGAAGATATTATAATTGATAAAGACTTAGATGAAGAAGTTGATTTTAGTGAGGAAATTGATTTGGAAGAAATTCTTAACGAATTAGGATTAGAAGAAGGAACTTCGATGAAGGAAGGAGGAAAAGACCTTGGTGATGATGATGATGATGATGATGATGATGATTCAGGTGATTTTGTAGCTAACAAAAAAGCTATTAAAAAACCAACGAATAAAGAACACACTGAAAATTTTGATCTTGACTTACTTCTTGAAAAAATCAATGCATTATCTATAAAAGATAATGACCCAGAAGTAATTTTAGAAATAGAAGATGATATAAATCTAGAAATAGAAGATGATTTAAATGAATATAATAGTAAAGGTAATAATCTATATTATCCACCTAACTCACCTCAAAATACAACATATGTTGAAAGGGGAATTAAACCATCTAATTTAATTCAGAACGAACTTATTAAGACTAGAAAAGAACTTAGTGAAACAAAATCTACTTTAGAAACAATAAAATCCGAATTAAATGAAGTTAATCTTTTAAATGCTAAATTACTTTATGTTAACAGAATCTTTAAGGCTCATAATTTATCTGATTCACAAAAACTACGTGTAGTTGAAACATTAGATAAAGCTAGTAGCACTAAAGAATCTAAGTTAATTTATGAAACAATCAAGGATACGTTTAATATTAAAACTATTAAATCACATCCTAAAAACTCTATCAGAGAAGGTTTAGGAATAGCATCTTCAGCCGTAGGATTATCTACAGCTCCAAGAAAACCAATTCTTAACGAATCAAATGATATAGTGTCTAGAATGCAAAAACTAGCAAACATTAAAATTAAACAATAATTTAAAAGAATAAAGAAATGAACACAGTAAATTCATTATTAGAAGGTGCAAGCCCTTACCAAGTTCTTCAAGACCAAGCTGGAAAATTATCTAGCAAATGGGATAAATCAGGACTTTTAGAGGGAATTGAATCTTCTACAGAAAGAAATAACATGTCAATGTTATTAGAAAATCAAGCTAAACAGCTTGTAAACGAAGCAAATACTGTTAGTTCTGCAGGAAACTCAGCAGGGTTTTCAGCAGGTAACGGTGAAGCTTGGGCAGGTGTTGCTCTTCCATTAGTACGAAGAGTATTTGGAGAAATCGTAGCAAAAGACCTAGTGTCAGTTCAACCAATGAACTTACCAGCAGGTTTAATTTTCTACCTTGACTTCCAATATGGACAACAATGGAGCAGCAAAGATTCAGGCGAATCTCTTTATGGTGCTACCGGGGATCTTAAGAGAACTGATGGTGCGTTTAATAAAGGTTTATATGGTGCAGGTGAGTTTGGTTACTCAATCAATACAGCTTCAGCTACATTTGATTATAACACAACTTTAGCATCAGGTAAATTCTTATCAGCTTCAGCTACATTTGGTGGTATCTTAAATATGGATACAGAAGCTTCAAAATCATTCTCAGATAACTCAAGTTTATTTGGAGGCTCATTAACAACAGATACAATTGTGATTTATAGATTTAATACAGGATCCTTAAGTGATGCTGATTATCAAGGTCTTAGATCATGGACATTAAAATCTGTAGCTACTTCATCTGCAGCAGCAAACGGAACTCAATTTTACCCACAATATACTCGTTTAAATGGTGGTAATGTTGAATTCGTAGTTTCAAGATCAGCAGTAATAGATCATCCAGATGATGATTTAACAATTCACTATACTAAAGGCCCAGACAATTTAGAAGACAGAGCTGACTTTGAGGATTCATTCCCAGGAGTTAGTTCAGGTGCAGTTTCTACTCTGAACATTCCAGAAATCAATGTTCAAATGAGAAGCGACACAGTTGCTGCTAAAACACGTAAATTGAAAGCACAATGGACTCCTGAGTTCGCTCAAGACTTGAATGCTTATCACTCAATTGATGCTGAAGCAGAATTAACTTCTATCTTAAGTGAGTATATTTCAATGGAAATTGATTTAGAAATCTTAGATATGTTAATTGGAAACGCTGATACAATCGAAGGTTGGAGTGCCACAGTTGCAAAAGATGTACAAGTAAGCTCTAATAACCTAACAGTTAGTGGTGTAGTTACTCACCCAACATTTACTTCAACAATAAATGATGCGGGTGTATATTATACTAAAATGTCTTGGTTCCAAACTTTAGGTATTAAATTACAAAAAGTTAGTAACTTAATTCACCAGAAAACTCTTCGTGGTGGTGCTAACTGGATGGTAGTTTCTCCAAAAGTTTCTACAATCTTAGAATCAATCCCAGGATTTGCTGCTGACTCTTCTGGAGACAGTGACAAATATAACATGGGTGTTCAAAAGATTGGAGCTATTGATAGTAGATACACAGTTTATAAAAATCCTTATATGATTGAAAACATCATATTAATGGGTTATAAAGGATCTCAATTCCTTGAAACTGGTGCTGTATTTGCTCCATACATTCCATTAATCATGACTCCACTAGTGTACGATCCAACGTCATTCACACCAAGAAAAGGTATTATGACCAGATACGCTAAGAAAATGGTTCGTCCAGATTTCTATGGTAAAGTATATATTCAAGACTTAAACGATCTGTAAGCAGTTAGTTTAATCATATTTTTAAAAGAGGGCCACATTAGTGGCTCTTTTTTTTATATGTATGTGTGTAAACAATTTTTGGTCAGTATTGTTTTAACAATATAAAAAACGGGAAAATGGCCTCTATGGATTGACCACTATAGTTGTATCCCATAATGTCAAAAAATTAAAAAAATGGCACAAAAAACTTTATCGTATTTAAAAAATACGAACAGAACTTTTGATAACATACTTGATAGTGTGGTATTAAAAAACAACAAGGATATAATTTTTAAATGGAATTATATCTCATGTGGATATCCAATAGTACAAAACCTTGGAAATTCAGCAGATGGTGTATTAGCAACCGAAGACAGATTTGGTATGATATTTCCAGGACCTAATGGGGAAATGTATCCAGCATCAGCATGTTCAATTGGGGCATACACAGCAGCAGGAAAAACTCCTCAAATAGATGGAGCAGTCGCAGCTACAGATGCAGGTGATACAGCTGCGGGATATGATCTACAAATGGATTGTGAAACAGCAGCAGCTACAGGTCTTGAAATAGTTCTTGGAGGATCTCCTTTAGGATCAGTTGGTAACAAATTTACTATTGGAACTCACAGTGGATACATTGATGCAACATTCTTTACTGCTGACTGGACTGACTTTGATGGTGTTGGTATAGGATTCAGAAAAGTAGAAGACTTTGATGATGGTCACGTAGTTATTTTAGATGCAGGATCTGCAGCAGATGGTATTTACACTGACTTTGTGGCATATGGAGCAATGACTGATACTGATGTAAGAACTATGACTGATATAAATGACAGTGGTACTAGTGTTGTAACTGATGTAACTCAAGTTCCAGTTGATGCTGATAACATGAGACTAAGAATAACATTAGCGGGCAATGGAGCTGTTACATATTCTTTTGTTAACAATGCAGAAGCAGGAGCAGGAACATTAGCTGCACCAGCAGGAGCAGTAGCTTACACGTTTGATGATGGTGATGTTGTAGTTCCTTATCTTTTCACTTCAAGTGATACAGGCGCTGCTGATGAACTTTTCCTTAAAGATGTAGAAATTAGCCGTAGTGGTGAAGTAGCTTGGGTATAAAAATTAGATAATTTATATTTTAAACTTTAAAGAGAGTCGCATTGCGACTCTTTTTTTTTATATGTATAATAGAACCACTAAATTAAATTATTATGGCAAACATTCCTATTTGGCCCGGCTCATCTTCATTTGCAACAGTTATTAATCCTACACCTTTTGGATTTTATGATGATGATAATGAATTTAGAGATGATGCAGATAAAGTCGCAACTTATGCTGTTCAAAGATTAGGATATCCATTAGTAGATATTGAATTACAAGCCATAAATTTCTTTACTTGTTTTGAAGAAGCTGTAAGTGAATATGGAGCCCAATTATATACTTGGCAAATAATTAATAATATGTCGAATATTATTGGAACACCAACTGGTTCTGCATTAAACCAAATACCAAACCCAGGGGCAGGCCAAAGTGGTTATAATGTAGCTTCAGATTATGGGGATGCATATTCATCAGAACTAAAAATATTTTCAGGTTCTTTAGAAGTAAAAAGAGGACAACAATATTATGATTTAAGATTAAATACGGGTTCTTCTGTTTATACAGGATCTGTCGCAGAAAATGTTAAAATAAAAAAAATATACCATTATGCCCCAGCAGCAATAAATAGATATTTTGATCCTTATGCAGGTACAGGTACAGGTATTCAATCATTAATGCAAGCTTTTGGATTTGGTAATTACTCACCAGGTGTAAACTTTATGTTAATGCCCATATATTTTGATGTTTTAAAATTACAAGCAATTGAATTTAATGATCAAATCAGAAAATCAGGATATCATTTTGACTTAAACGCAGGTAGATATTTAAGATTATTCCCTATCCCTACTAATGATTATACTCTTTGGTTTGATTATGTAAAAGACCCTATGTCTAACTCAGCGGCAACAGGATCAGGAGCTGAGTCGGCACCTATATCTACTTCTAATGTAACAGATTTATCTAATGCTCCTTATGAAAACCCAATATACAAACATTTAAATGCTCCAGCTAGGCAGTGGATTAGAAAATATACTTTAGCTTTAGCTAAAGAAATGTTGGGGGGTATAAGAGGAAAATACCAAACAATACCAATTCCCGGAGCAGAAACAACTTTAGATTATAGTCGTTTGTTATCAGAGGCAGAAGCAGAAAAAACATTTTTAATAGAACAATTAAGAATAGATTTGGAAGCAAATACTAGATTAGCACAATTGGATAGATCTAATGCAGAATCAGATGCACAACAAGCTTATTTAACAAAAGTTCCATATCAAATTTACGTGGGTTAATGATTAAATTAAGAAAAATACTAGTAGAACTTTTAAACACTTATAGTGTAGAAGCTTTTATCAAATCTAATAGAAAATTCCCTATTACTGATATTTTAAATCAAATTAGAGCTTTAAGAAAAGTAACCACAGTAAGAAATACTACTCCTGAAGATTACCCCCAAAGTTCAGATGTTGAGACAACAAAAGTTACAATTAAATTTATAACAAGAGGGGACGCTGCTGTAGATATAGAAAAATTTAAAGAAGATATACTAACATCTGATATGAGTAAAACAGATTTAAGAATACCTGGTGTAAAAGTAGTAAATTTTAAAAAAAGAACTTTAAGAAGAATATAATGGCTTTATTTGGGAAATCACGAGATATAGATTTATTTAATGTATTTAATCACGAATTAATACAGGATGTAATTCAAATAGAAATTGCGTATTATAAATTTGCTTTAGAACAAACAACTAGTAATGTTTATGGTGAGTCTATGGGTAAAAATTACTATGAACCCATGAAACTCTCGTGTTTAATCAATAGACAAGACCAAGCATGGTCGTCTGATGGTTTTGGGTCGGATGTTACTCAAACCGTTGATTTTAACTTTTATAAAAAACAATTAATTGATTTAAATTTATTAGTTGAGGTAGGAGATATCATACTCTACAGAAATAATTTTTATGAAATAGATGGCAGAATTGAAAACCAACTGTTTATGGGTAGAGATAAAGATTATGCCATTTCTATAGAAACAACAGATCATGGTGGAAGTTTTTCAGTTTTAGCTAGTGCTCATCTATCGAGAGTAGAAAAACTAAACCTAATTCCTTTAAGAGGAGGAAAATATCCTACTACAACAAAATTAGATGGTGGAACAGTAAATCCTGATAGAAATAACCCAGATCATATTAATACTATAAGTTCAGCAGGATAAGAAAATGGCAGATAGAAAAAAATTAGACCCAAGAAGACCTATACCCTCAACAGGATATGATCGTTTAAGAAAGAACCTTTCTGCTAATTTTAGTGAAGGATTTCCTACTTTAGATTTCCCCTCACCAGATAATAGACCAAATTTAGGTAGAGGTAATATAACCACAAGAAAAGATGATAGTGTAAAAGATATCTATATAGGATTACAAGATCATGATGAAGCTATAATGTATTATTTTAATAATGTTATAAAACCTTCAACTATAGTAGATAGTACTAGAATTAATGTACCCATAATTTATGGAGCTCCTGAAAGATGGAAAAGTGTTCAAAGAGATGGATACTATAGAGATAAAGAAGGCAAAATTCAAGTTCCTCTTATTATGTTTAAAAGAGATAGTGTAGAAAAACGTAGAGATCTTGGTAATAAACAAGATGGTAATATCCCTCACCTATATTATACTTTCCAAGAAAAATTCACACATAAAAACAGATATGATAATTTTTCAGTACTTCAAAATAGAATACCACAAAAAGAATTCCACGTAGTTGTAGTTCCTGACTATATAAAATTAGTATATACTTGTACTATATGGACAGATTATGTGGCACAAATGAATAAATTAATAGAAGCTATAAATTATGCTTCAGATGCATATTGGGGGGATTCTGAAAGATTCAATTTTAATGCAAGAATAGATACTTATAGTAATACAACAGAAATAAATCAAGGGGAAAATAGAATAGTAAAAACAGATTTTGGTTTAACCCTTCAGGGTTATTTAATACCTGATAGTATTAATAAAGAATTATCAAAAAGAAATCAAAAATATTTTACTAAATCAATCGTAACTTTTAATACAGAATTAACAATAGAACCTTCAATGGAACCTTTAACACGAGAACAAGTAAGAAATAAAAATAAACCAAATATACTACAAATGGGGGGAGGAGTAGGTTTCCAAACAATAGGAACAAATAATCAAATAATATAAAATGGCACAACAAAATAAAACAAAATTAAAAACATATTACCAAACAGGAGATATACCAACAGCAGATGAATATGGTGAACTTATTGACTCACAATTAAATTTAGCAGAAACCGCTATACAAATAGGAGAATGTTCTATAAGTTCAAGTGGTAATATAAGACTTTTAGGAAGTTCTTCATTTATAGGAGATATAACAGCTTCCGGTGAAATAAGTGCAAGTGCTGCATCTACAATAACAGGAGGAACAGGTTCATTTAGTAATTTATTTGGAATGAATCAAGCGGTTTTAACAACTAGTAATGTTACTTTTGCAAGAATAAATATAACTAAAACATCCGAATCAGATGATGCTTGGGGGGCAAGTGTTACTACTGAAGGACAAGCTTTTACTATTACATTAACATCTGTTCCTGATTTACTAGCCCAATCTAATGATGGACCTCCAAATGCAGTTACTCGAACAACTACCCCCTCAACAGTCACTAATGCTGATATCACTTCAGACCAAGTAGTTATTGGAACAAGTACCTCAGGACTATCAGTACATCCTTTTGCTATGGCCAATGGTTCCTTCAAATTTAATATAGCTAATGAAACTGGTGCTGATTTTACTGCAGGTACAGCTGTTTTTAATTTTGTAATACTGTAATAAATGCCAAGTAGATCAACTTCCATTAAATGGGGTGGAGCTAATTTTGAATGGAGTTTAGCTACTGGAGCCCCAAATAATACCCCTCATACTTGGGATGATGTTCAATTAATTCGAAGAGCAGCAGGAGAAGATTGGAATACTTGGGAACAAAGAGATAAAAAGAAATTAGTTAAATTAATTTTAAAAGTATATGGGGATACTATTACAGAATCTAAACAAAAAGAAATAAAACAATACAAAATCAAAGTAGAAGATATAAGAATCGTAGTCAAAGAAGTATTAGGGGTAGAGATGATCGCTGAGAACGTATCTATTTAATATTTATATACATCATGAAAAAATCACAATTAAAAAATATAATTAGAGAATCAATTAAGGGATTGATAAAAGAACAGACAATGCCTGTCCCTGGTTCAACTTCCCCTTCACCTAATCCAGGAAATGCTATGCAAGTTAATTGGGAATATTGTGATCAAACTTTAATGAATTGGGTTGCAGGGCCTAATTCTGGAACGGGTCCTTTAGGACAGTTTTTTGCAGGTGGAATTCCAGGAGAAGGAGAATTAGCAAATGATAATAATACTCCCCCTTCAAGTAATGGACCTAATGATCAAAATATGACTCAATGTATAACTCTTGGTGGGGGTAATACACCTAGTGTAGGCGATGGTTTTAAAACAGTAGAAATAGGACAACCAATTGTATATGTTCTTAGAGATGCTAGAGTAACTTCAGTAGGAGCATGTACTAGTGTGTGGGGGGGTAATACAGTAGATTTACCTTACGCTTGTGGAGGACCAGCAACTACAACTACAACTACTATAGACAAAAATGAATGTTGTGAGTTTTGTGATCAGTATGGACCAGGAGGATTTTTAGCAGGCTCTCCTAGTACTCCACCACCAGATTGCTTTGACTGGATGTGTGGTCATCCTGATCATTGTCCTGATTCTATAGAAGATAAACTCCCAATATGGAAAGAAGCAGAAGGATGTGATCATGATCATTTACCTGAGTGGTGTGCCGAAAGTGATATGTGTGCCGATCATAAAAGTTGTACGTGTGTTGATTGTGGTAAAGCTATCTTTCAAAGATTCCAAAAACTAGCAAACATAAAAAATGTATAAATTATTTACAGACAAAGCAGAACTTTTCGAATGTAGTATTTCACTACAAGGAGCAAGTTTAAAAAAATCAAAAGCAAGATTAGTAGTAGAAACTCCTAATTATTCGTTATTATTTAATGGTACAATTTCTAAATCAGGTAAATGTGAAATTCCTATTAGAAAGCTAAAAGGTCTTATAGATGAAGATACTTCAGGTAATATTCGTTTGGAAGTTATAGCAGAAGATACATTTTTTACTCCATGGGAAAGCGACTTTGAAATAGAAACAAGTAAAAAAGTAACAGTAGAAGTTAAATCTCCAATATACTCTAAACCTATACTAGAAGCAAAAGTAAAAAATCAAGTTACAACTTCTGAAAAACAACACGTTATTAATCTATTAAAATTATTAATAAAAGAAAATATTAACATTAATAATATTTCGTATAAACGTAATAAATTAAATAATATAGTAGCAACATATTTAAAAGAAAACACAGTTAATGATACTGATAGAATAATAGGAGGTGTTTTAAGGTATCTTGAAAAACAAAAATAAAAATGGTTATAAATGGCAATAAACGATTTAACAGGTCAAAATATACAGGACACTTACCAAAAAGTAGTCCAAACAGACGGGACTAATCTAGCAGACGGAACAGGTAGTCTCCTCCCAATTTCCTTTGATGGTAATAATGTAACAATTTCAGGGTCTTTAACCGCAACTGAATATAGTGTTACTTCATCTATTACTAATATGGTAATTGCTACCAAATCAGGTTCAACTGCATTTGGAGATTCAACATCTGATACTCATGTATTTTCAGGTTCAGTTTCCATCCACAAATCAAGTACAAAGGAAATTGTGTCACCTTCTGTTGGAGGTAGTGGCACTGTATCTATTGGTAATCAAGCAAATGCGGCATACAATATGGATATTGGATCATTATCAGACGTTCTACCAGCTATTGGGTTCACTTTAGATTTGCAAAATTATGCATTAATTGCAACTAATACCTATACAAATATAAATACACCAGTTGGATATGATATTAAGTTTACTATAGGAGGAGTAACACTTGGATCAGAAAAAATGAGAATGGACCAATTTGGCAGATTTGGTATTGGAACTACCAGCCCATCGACACTACTTCATGTAGCGGGGGCCACAACACTAGGTAATAATGTAACTGATACGCACACCTTAACAGGTCACATAACCGCCTCTGGTGCAAATATAAGTGCAAGTAGTGCTCCAGCTGCAGAATTAGAAGGAGAATCAGTTGGAGGAACTATAATAGCAAATGCACTTGATATAAGAGGACCCTCAGGTCACATAACAGCCTCAGGAGATATAAGTTCAAGTGGTGAAATTATTGCAACCGGAAATATTCAAGGAAATATATTTGATTCTGCTGGTAAACAATATAAATTAAATGGAGATAAAGCTCTATATTTAAGTTCAACAGACATATACGTTGGACATAAAGACCATCAAACATATATAACTTC
>VTLG01015370.1_pt1 | contig 12221 bp, 27 predicted proteins | sample 4694571 | NCBI WGS metagenome assembly VTLG01 (sample SAMN12604809, study PRJNA352737) | marine metagenome | biome: ENVO:00000447; feature: ENVO:00000209|ENVO:00000569|ENVO:01000036; material: ENVO:00002151; isolation source: viral sequences binned using virsorter ... | reverse complement strand
TCTTATCAAGAGGAATGCTCTGATACTTTCAATGCTATTAGTAGATATGCAGGGTGGAAGTTTAGAGAGAGAGCCGACAAACCAGTAGGCATATTAAGAAAATGTTACGAAGAAGGATTAGTCGCTTATCATTTCGTAGATGATGGCACTATGTTTTTGGAAGTAACTGACAAAGCTTTAAAAGCTGTTAAGGAATACGAGCCAGAGATATTAAAGTTTATAGACTTTATTAAGGAGGATAAGTAATGTCAGATTTATCAAGCCCAATAAGAGACAAACACGGGAGGCTGAAGGATAAGCCTCCTGTTAAGGAAGCAACCCTCAAGAGAAGAGAGTATCAAAAAAGATGGTATCAAGAAAACAAAGAAAGATTAGACAAGACAAATAAACAATGGAAGGAGAAGAATAAAGATAGAAGATACTGGCACGAAGCTAAAAGAAGATATGGAGTTAGCTTTGAGGAATATAAAGAACTCATGGCAAGAGAAGAGTGTGATTTGTGTGGCTCAAAAATTAAAACAAAGAATAATAATAAGTATGCCAAGACTAAACACAAACAAAATGCCATAGACCATTGTCATAAAACAGAACATGAACAAGCCATAATAAAAATTAGAGGTGTGCTTTGTCATCAATGTAACAAAGGTCTCGGTAATTTCAATGATGACATAGAGTTATTAGAGAAAGCAATACAGTATTTAAAGAGAAACATTTGACATTAACTATGGTTAAGATACAATTACTTACAGGAGGTATTATATATGAGTAATAATTTTAACGACCAGTTCTTAGAAGATAGAGCTGAAGAATACATGGAGCAAGGATTCAGCTTTAAAGATTCTATGATAATGGCACAAGAAGATTTAGAGCATGAGAACTATGACCATGTACCAAAGGAGGAAGATGATGAAAGTTAAAGATTTTATTGAACGATTAACAAAATATAACAACTTAGATGATGAGATAATTGTTGATTATATACCTTATAGAGATGTAGAGGGATTGTTTGAAAATCCATTAACCAAAGATGAATGGAAAAAATTTATTATGGAATCTGAAAAACAAAATTATTGTTATATTGATATAAATTTAGATTATCTTTATGACATAGCAAGAAAAATTAGGGAGGAAGATGATGAGTAATTTATTTGTAGAAGATACTTGGGGTATAGTTGAAACAGATTTAAAAGGTTATAAAGATTTAGACTTTAATTTATATAAAGAAGATAATGAAGTATATATAACTTTTTATGGTAATTTCAATGGACAAGTAAACACAAACGACTGTAAAGGACATTATAAGCTAGTAAAAATACATGGTAATGATGATGACTTTAAAGAGCCGTTAAATTACAGGGAGGAAACCTTATGACTAAAACAATTATATTAACAACATTGCTTTGTTGGTTAGCGATAGCAATAATGGGAGGAACAATATGAATATGATAGACAAAATTTATATAGATGATAACACACGTCATCTATATTCTTTAGATAATAATGGTGAGTTAATATGTTGTCCTATGTTGGAGAGCAACACTTATTCATTATCAATTGATATAGACTGGACACTAGTTGAAGAATTTCCAGACAGTAATGGGGATTATGATACAGACTTAGCAGTCTATGAAAAAATGAAAATAATATTATCTTTAAAGGGGGAAACATTATGAATATAGATAGGTACAAAGAACTATCAGGAATAGAGGTAGTCTATTACAATGAGGATAAGATTACCAATATAATGCAAGACAAGACCAACTGTCTTGAATCGCTAGACTACAGTAGTCTGCAGTCAGCTAAGAAGTTAGCTAAGGATTTAGGGTTGGAAACTGTTACTTGGATTAGGACAACCCGTGCCATCATTAATCTTGATGGAACGAAGAGAGGCTACCATAAATTTAGAGAGGAGGCAAATGCAAATGAGTAGGTATAAATATTGGAGTACAGATAAATTACTAACACTCTTAAAAGAATTAGAGTTGTCTTTGTCTGGTAGTCATTTAAGTGATGTCTATTTAAAACATCATGTAGAAAATATTTTATATAAAAGGAGGATAAAATGAGTGATAATGTAGATTGGTCAATGTCTATGAAGTTTTACGCAAGGACTAGCGAGAACGGATTGGATAAAGACTATTACTTTTTCGAGGGCGAGATACTAGACGAAGCTACCTTACAAGCAGTAAAGGAAGCAGTATTAAAAGCAATGCTCGAAAGAGAAAAACAAAAAAAAGATAGAGGTTACTAATGAAAAAGAAAATAGATGTAAAAGAATTAGGAGCAGGATTCTTCAAGCGAATGCACAATGCAGACAGAAAGGAAATGAAGAAGAAGCATAAGAGGAGTGTGGTTCGCAAGTCTATGATTGCCAATGAATTAATAAAAAAGAATGGATAAGTTAAGAGACTATCAAACAAATGCAATACATAATTTAAGGCAATCATTCTTAGATGGTTATAAAAAGTTATTACTTGTCAGTCCCACAGGTTCAGGAAAGACAGTAATAGCTTCCTCTATGTTGCGACAGGCTCAAGTGTGTAGGACAAAGACAATGTTTGTCGCACATAGACGGGAGTTAGTTATGCAATGCTCAAAAAAACTTTATGAGTTTGGTGTTGAACACGGAGTAATCATGGCTAACAAATCACCCAATCCTTTTGCTAGTGTTCAGGTATGTAGTATTCAAACCTTTACAGCAAGGAAGGACAAGTTTGATTTTGATAAACCAGAAGCTAACCTTATTATATTAGATGAGGCTCATAGGTCTACATCAAATAGCTTTCAACAGCTCATCAAAGAGTACCCAGAGGCAACAGTCATTGGCTTGACGGCTACTCCAATCAGGTCAGATGGTCAAGGTCTTGGTCATATCTACGAAAAATTAATTGAGTGTGCTTCTATTAATGATTTGATAGAACAGGGATATTTAGTCCCAAGTAATATTGTAGCTCCGACTATACCAGATTTAAAAGGTATCAAGGTAGTAGCAGGAGATTACGATAAGAAAGTTTTAGATACTAGAATGAATGTGCCTAAGTTGATAGGAGACATTGTAAAACATTGGAGAGAGTATGCACAGTACAGACCTACAGTTGTATTCTGCACATCAATAAAACATTCTAAGTATGTAGCTAACATCTTCAATGATAATGGTATACCTGCAGGTCATGTTGACGGAGAAATGCCAGAGGTAGAAAGAGAGAGACAGTTGCAGTATCTAAAGGACGGGAAGATAATGGTCTTGTCTAATTGCATGGTGTTAACTGAGGGGTGGGATTGTCCAAAGGTATCGTGTGTTATTATAGCAAGACCAACCAAGTCATACGGATTGTACTTGCAGATGGTAGGCAGAAGTCTTAGACCTTACCCTAACAAGAAAGATACACTCATTATAGACCATGCAGGTTGTGTGTATGAGCATGGCTTTCCTGAAGAAGTTCCTGAATGGAAGTTAACAATGAGCAAGGTCAAGGCAAAGAGTGAAAGGATTATACAACCGATAGAGAAACAACCTTTTACTTGTATAAAATGTCATACAGTTTACAAGCCAACTAAAGAGCATAGAGGTTGTCCTAACTGTAGCTTCATACCAACAAAGAAAGAAGTGCAGTTGTTAATTAAAGAAGGCAGACTTATTGAACTACCAAAGCCTAAGCCTGAGAAGGTAGACATAGGTAAGAAAGAATTTTATGGACAAGTGTTATATTATTCCAGACAAAAAGGATACAATGACGGGTGGGCTAGTTATGTATTCAAAGAAAAGTTTGGACACTATCCATACAGCAAGAAGATAATGCCACAGGTTACAACACCCGAGACATTGTCTTACATAAAACATTACAATATCAAACAAGCAAAGAGACGAGAGAAGATTAAACAAGATAGGTACATTTCTCTCAGAAAGTGAAAAAAATGACGCATTTAAAGCCCGTTTAAGCGATTTTAAAAAGGCTCTGAAGGGTATAGGTCGTCTTTTTTAGGAGGTAAATATGGAAGAAATACTAGAAGTAAAAATGCAGAAGCTAAGGGAGATAGGAATCAATCATGCTAAGGCAAAAAAGAATTTAACTATCCTAGAACATGGGAGAAAAATATTACTGGCTAGACTTATGAAAGAGAAACAGCTAAACTCTACTACTGGCAAACTCGATAGTGTAAATGCACAGGAACGAGAAGCAAGGTGTGATTCTAAATACGAAGAACATATCAAAGCATTAGCCATAGCAGTTCAAGAAGAAGCTGAATGGTCTTGGCAAAAGAAAATAGTAGAGATTAATTTTGAAACTTGGAAAACTAAAATGATTAATCAAACTGTTGAAAAGAAAAACTATGGCTAAGAAAGTAAAATATATTTATAGTAAGTATGAGTGTTGGTGGGAAGACGCAACTTCACACAGCGAATGGAAAGATATACAAGAAGCGAAGTTAGACAAACCTACCATCTGTTATACTGAAGGATACTTGCTTACAAAAAATAAAGACTATCATACTTTTGTGATGTCCTTTGCATTGTCAGACGTAGGAGAACAAATGATTGTGCCAACAAAAAATATAAAGAAACTTAAAAGGGTTGGCACTAAAACATTTTATGTAAGTGATTTTGAGTACGAAACATACCAAAACGAAAGCTGAGAGAAAACATATGGATAGGGTAGCACGGCTTGGTTGTATCATCTGTCGCAAGGAAGGCAATGAGATGTCCCCTGCAGAGCTACACCACATAAGAGATATGACAGGCATGGGTAAGAGAGCTAGTCATTTCGAAGTAATACCTCTATGTGTTGCACATCATAGGGTTGGTAAAGAATCGTTTCACTATAGTTCCAAATCATTTACAGCCAAGTGGGGAAGCCAGAGAGATTTACTAGCAGAAACTTTACAACTTCTGGAGGAGACATATGATAATGATAGTTAAAAGAGATGGACGCATACAAGAATACAGCAAGGATAAATTAATTAGAATATTAAATGAACACTACAACACAGTAGATACATTAGAGATAATAGAACATGTAGAAAAAGAACTACAAACTAGATTCTTAGAGTTCTATCCCAACACAGATAACATAAAAGATATTATTGAGAAGTACCTTTTGATAAAAGAAAGCCACCAGTCTTAGTTGTCAAAGGAGGTACGTTAAAGTTATGGTGGCTCTCTAGTATTATATCAAACATCTAATATCTTTTCCATATGTCGTTGAGTTGAAAGATTACTTCTCTTGGATTCTCTGGTGGAACGCATGACCTAGCAAACTCAAGGGCTTCTTTCTTTGCATAGTCATAAGATTCCCCCCTCTTTTTTATAGCAACAAGAATCCTAACCAACTGCTCGTGCCTGTCTCCTTCACTTGCTCCGTACTTATATGCTCCATTATATTTTCCTTGATAGGTAACAGGAGCTTCGTATATTTTTTTCTTAGGTCTTTGCAATCCTAATGTGTCTCGAATCTCTTGCCTTGTATATGGCTTTTGTTTTTCTAAACTCTGGTGTATCTTTATTGGGTAAGGTTTATTTTTATTATGATAGAAACCTGCAACCCTCATAACTCTGGGCAAGTCTTTTACCTTTGGGTCAGACTTGAATTTATTTGCAAGAGCTTCTTGAAACAAACTAAAACTTACAAGTGGTATATCCTCTACAATCCAGTAACAATGATACTTACCTGGACTTGTATTGGTAATCAAGTGAGGCTGTAACTCAAACTTATCAGGCAAGGAGACACCATCTAAATCTATGAATACAGACCTCACTCTTTTTATATTATCGCTTGTCCTACCTTTTAAATCTGTTTCATTAACAGTAAAAAAAATACCTGCTCCCTTTCTATTTAGTTCAGTCAAAGATTGAAAGTGTTCTTTGATTGTGCCATGAAATTGTTTGATAAGACTTCTGTCCCTACCTTTATCACAAAAGGTTTGGAACGTATGGTGAGTGCCAAAGTAATTTAAAAAATTAAAGTAATGAGAACAATCAGTATAAAATATTTGTCCTCTAAAAATATTGACCAATGCGTAACTCCTTATTAACTTTACTTAATATAATAGGAGCAAGGTTAATTGTCAAATGTTAATAGAAAAATCTAGGTCTGGTCTTATATAAGCCATATCAAAATCACCAAGCTGTGCTATTTGATACGCTCTAAAAGGTGGTATTACTTCCCATTTAGATACAGCAGGGTGGGATATACCTAGTATTTCTGCCAATCTTTTACCACCATACATATTTACTATTTCGTTTTTTCTTTTTACTGCTAGTTGATATCGAAGCTCTTTACTCATGGTATAAATATAAATCAGTATTAACATTAGTCAACAATAATTTGACAAGGTTAATTAACTCATGTAAAGTAAAGAAGAGGTATTAATTATGAGTATAGTAGCAACGACAAACGATAGTAATATGGGATATCCACAGGTATCTACTGGTGTTCACAAAGCCAGATGTGTTAGAGTTGTAGACTTAGGAACACAACGACAAGAATATACAGGCGAGGTATCTTGGAAGAGACAAGTAATGTTAATCTGGGAAATACCTGGTGAAGATAATATGAACGGAGAGCCTTTAACTATTAGTAAGTTTTACACTTTATCCCTTCATGAAAAATCTAACTTGGGTGCAGACCTAACTTCATGGAGAGGCAGAGCATTTACTGAGACAGAAAAGCAAGGCTTTGATATATCTAAACTAGCAGGTGTTCCCTGTATGCTTAATGTAGTTGAAGGTAAGAATGGTAAGCCAAGGGTTACTACTGTTATGCCAGTAGCTAACGCAGAGGAAGTGCCACCACAGTATTACGAAACAATAATATTTTCTGTACCTGATTATCAACAAGGAGATACTACAGAGTTCAACAAGTTGTCCGAAGGTATAAGAAGGATTGTTCTCAAAAGCAAAGAGCTAGAAGGAACAAGTACAGATATGGGAGATGAAAACAACGGAGCTGATTTAGGTGAAGATGTTGTACCTTTCTGATATGGCATTAACAAACAAATCTAATTTACCAGGAGTTATTGAACGAGCAGTTGCCAACGACCCTTATGAAAGCAGCAGCGACATTTCAACTACTCGATTGATAGCTCCTCCTAGAATAAGAGTTCTTGAGAAAAAATATGCTGACCAAGTAGAGGAGGACGTCTCCGATTTAATTTTCTCTCTGCTTGGCAGCTCTGTTCATTCTATAATAGAACGAGCAGTATCAGATGATGACATAGCCGAGAAGAGATTATATGTAGATGTTAACGGGTGGACGTTAAGTGGTCAGTTTGATTTGCTTACAAGCACAGGAGAGCTAATAGATTTTAAAGTTACCTCTGCATGGTCTGCTCTTGAAGCATTAGAAAAAGGCAAAGACGAATGGGAACGACAACTCAATGTACTAGATTATTTAATTAGACACAATGACACAGAGCTTAGAAATCCAAACGGCAAAGAGTTAGAAGTAAAATCTATGGCTATCATGGCTATACTTAGAGACTGGTCAAAGATGAAAGCAATGACATCTAGCAACTATCCAAAGAAGCAAGTCATCATGATACCCATAAGAAGATGGTCTGAAGAAGAGCAAGATAGTTATGTTGCTGCAAGAATACAAGCACATCAAGACGCAGAAAACAAAGGGTCAGAGGTGTGTTCAGCTAAAGAGAGATGGGCAAAGCCCGATACTTATGCAGTTATGAAAGATGGTAGAAAGTCTGCATTGCGTGTTTTAGAATCCAAAGAACAAGTAAAACAATATTTAAAAGATAATAAACTAATAGAGGGGAAAGGTATAACAGTAGTCTTTAGAAAAGGCGAAGATGTTAGGTGTCAACATTATTGTAGAGTAAATACTTTTTGTGATTACTTTACTGAGAAGAGTGTGGCATTTTAAAAGATTGAGTTGTAGTGCAAGTCTCCTCGCTTTCTACATTATCAAACCAATGTTTGATTCAACTCAATCAACAGTTACATTATAGCATAAGGAGAAAAATATGTCTATGACAAAAACAGTTAACGAGTTAGCTAGAGATATAACTTACTTAATAAAAGAAAGACAACTTTGTTATGTAAAGCTAAACGATAAACAAACATTTGAATTGACAGAAGAAAGATTTAGAAATCTTATTCAAAAAAGATTGCTCAACATGATTGAAGAGCTGTACCCACCTGTTGATTAATGTGGATAACTTGTGTTAAAATATAATGTGTACGAAAGAATACTCATTATAAGTGATTTACATATTCCATATCATCACAAAGACGCCTTTGCGTTTTTAACTAAGATAAAAGAAGAATATAGTCCAGACTTTATTGTAAACATTGGAGACTTGTTAGACTTTCAAGCTATGTCTATGCACGACCACGACCCTGACCTGCCTAGTCCAGGTGATGAACTAACACAAGCAAAAGTATACGTCAAAGAACTAGAAGAAATATTTCCAAAAGTAATAGAAGTAGAATCCAACCACAGTTCTATGGTATATCGTAGAGCATTGAAGTCTGGTATGAGCCGTATGTTTCTTAGAACTTATGGGGAGTTTTTAGGTACAAAGAAGTGGACATGGCAAGATGATTTGACTATTACTTTACCCAATAAACAAAGATGTTTCTTTACACATGGCAGGGTAGCAGATGTCTTAAAGGTATCACAAACTATGGGAATGAATGCAGTACAAGGACATTACCACACCAAGTTCTTGATATCATGGTGGGCAAACCCTGACAATTTATTCTGGGGTATGAATGTAGGCTGCCTTATAAATCAAAAGAGCCTAGCATTTGCCTATGCTAAAAATTTTAAAACCAGATTCATACTAGGCTGTGGTATGATTATAGATGGAATACCTAAACTGTTTCCTATGGTTCTTGATAATGATGGAAACTGGATAGGCAAGTTAGTTTAAATCCAATATAGTAAATAAGAATAAGCTCCAAAGATTACAACTACATATAGTTTTTGTATAACTGAGAAACCTTTCCATGCTGCTTTTACAGATTTCCAGAAATGTTTTTTAAGTGCATCTCCAATAACTTCTGCTGCGTCTTCAGTAAAATCTTTAAGCTCTTCTTTAATTTTATCTTTATCTAAAGCCATGATACCTCCTTAATTTTTTAGTGGGTTTTGTATTGTAAATCTAAATTCATCTAACTTAGTTTCTAATACAGCTACTCTTTTTTCTAATATACTTATTTCTTTCTTCATAGCCTTTATTGTTTTTGTAGATTTAGATTGTTCTAGTTCATCAAGCCTATTATTAAATACACCCCATGCGTAGAAACCACCACCTATCGTGGTAACAATACCAACAATTGCTATATATTTTTTAAGTGTTTCCATTAAATCCATTAGTAACCTCTTAGCTGTCTAAGTTCTTGTTCAGCTATCTTTCTTTTTATTGTAGCATTTCTAAGATTGTTTTGATACTCCTTAACAGGGTCATTCATAGAGATAGCTACAAAGTTTGTATTATCATTATAAATCTTTTTTCCATACTCATCAAGTGTTCGTAGGTCCTCATAAGTATTGCCTTCATATATCTTTCTGTTGTCTACATACGCTTTGTTATAGCTAGATAAATCTACTTGCTCTTGCACCATGACTTGTTGAGCTATAATGCTAGTGGCTGCTAATTGTTTCTCTACACTTTTTATCTTTACGCTAACCTCTGCTTGTATAGAGCTTACGCTTACAGATACTTCTGTAGATTCTTCTTCAGCTACTGCCACTTGCTCGTTATTAGATGGTTCACTCTGAGGTTCTTCTTGAACTGTTTCCACAGGGGTACTTTCAGTCGGTTCAGGTTGTTCTTCCATGAACTCTTCTTCAACTGCTGCGACAGTAGTCTCATTACTAACCTCTTCTTCCTCGGGTTCTGGTACAATCTCTGGTCCTCCAAATACTTGTAGTATTTCTACCTCTTCAAACTCTTCTTCTAGTTCCTCAAAGGTTTCAAATACTTCTACAATCTGTTCCTCTTCAATTATAATACCCATTTCCTCTAATGCAATAGGTGGTGGTAATAATTCAAACTCTTCTATTAGTTCTTCTTCTACAAATTGTTCTTCCCATTCCTCAAATTCCTCTATAACTTCATATATTTCTTCTATAGTTTCCTCTGGTATTACGATATTATTGTATGTCATTGTAAGTTTTGCACCAAGAAGATTAGGTCCACCTAGGTTTACATAGCTACCTTCGTCTACCCCTTCCCATTCCCAATAGAACTGATTACTACCTGCACCTGCGTAAGTAACTGTATCTTCATACTTATATGCGTTTGCACCATAACCAGAATCATTATTTCTAGTTTGGTTTACAGTTGCAAGAACCGTGCCATCTTTATCTAATATTTGTACTGTCGTTGTATAACTGTCTTGACCTGCTCTTGCTTGACCACATTGATAAGCAGAGCCTACCCATTCACAGTTCTGTACTATGGTTGTAGAGTTTAATGTTATACCATTATCTAATTTATCTTGCGTTGTGGTGTCATCATTTGTTACAATATTAAGTAATGAGCCAGTATAGTTTATACTTCCTCTACCTGTTGTTTCTAACTCTTGTCCCCAGTCTCTTATATTTCCTTCAACTGTAAAGCCATTAGTTGTTACATTAGGTATAGAACTATCAACAGATTGGTAGTTACTTGCGTTTCCAGAACCATTTGGCAAAAGGTTTCCAGTCGTTATCTCTTCTGCTGTTGCTGCCCACGCTATCAAGAATGCAATTAACAACAAGTAGCCACATTTAATCATCATCTCCATATAAATTATACTCCGTATCTATAGGCACAAACTCTGTTTTGTTATCTATAGCTGCTCTTCTTTTAAGTTTTTGCACATAAGTATCATAATCTGGTCTTTCTATATCATATTTTTTCCATTGATTTGTAGCGTCTTGACCTATCTGTCCTTCAAATGGGCAAGGAGTACCTGCGTGTTCCATGGCAGAAAACACCCTATCGTCCTGACAAAGTATTGCGATTGATGCAACTCTCATATTAAAGTCGTATAATAATTTTGATAGTTTCATCCTTTCGCAATTCTCGTCAACAACATATGTACCACCTGATACTCCAAACCCTGTTACCTGAACTGCACCAGACACGCCTACTATACATAGGTCCTGGCTGTATGATGACATAGAGGGTGCTGCTGCAGTATTTACAGGTATCTGTTGTGTCTTTGTCGTGTTACTCGTGCTATTGGTCGTGGTGTTAGTCTGACCTCCTGAGTATGTATTCGTGGTCGTTGACGTGTAACCACCCGATATGGAAGTGTTAGAGCCTGAAGTATTGGTCTGATTAGATGTACTATTATCTGTCGCAAACGCCACCATCCCTGCAAGAATTAATAATACCTGAATAATTGTATGTATTATATAGTTCATTTTTTGCCAAACATACCAGCTGCTGGTTTAAGTCCATATATTGCTCCAAAAATACCTATTAATAACCATTGATACCATTGAGGTAATCCATTAAAGTATTGAAAGAATAGGTCTAACTTTTCCTTCATCATATCATCACCAAAAAATACTGCGTATGCAAGTACCAATATAGGTAATGATACTATCACAAGAACAAACTCATCTTTCCAACCATTGTTGTTGTCTGCTCTTACCTGTGCTTGATAGTCTATCTCTCCTTGAGCCATACGATACATATGGTTTCTCTCAGCCATGGCTTCATACTTTTTAGTTTCTTGTCTTTGTTTAAAACAATCTACTGCTGTTGATACTACTGCTGATAATAAACCAAACATTATGCTATCCCCCTAATTAAAAGTTCTCGTATAACAATAATCATTTGTGTTCCTGCAACTACTGCCACGGTCCACAAAATTTTTTTTATAGAATTTATATCGTCTTCTATATGACGCAAATGATTCTTTTCAATAGTTTCTATTGATTTGTGTATAAGTTTTATATCCCCTTTGATGCGTTCTATCTCTACAGTTAGTTCGTTATTGGTCTTCAACGTCACAATCCTCGCATGTCTCATCACAATCACAGTCTGGATAAGCATCTTCAGCTTCCAACTCTGTGCTATAAATATCCTCGTAGCTGTCTTCTATTTCTAAAATTTCTTCTACGCCCTGTACCCTATGTTCTACTTTTTCTAACCTTTTAATAATATCTTCTAATATATTACTCATGTTGCACTCCTATGGTTTTGGATATTTGTCTTTTATTTTTTTTACCTCAGCTTTCCAATTATCTATGTTGTGATATATCTTA
>VTLG01003143.1_pt1 | contig 12221 bp, 16 predicted proteins | sample 4694571 | NCBI WGS metagenome assembly VTLG01 (sample SAMN12604809, study PRJNA352737) | marine metagenome | biome: ENVO:00000447; feature: ENVO:00000209|ENVO:00000569|ENVO:01000036; material: ENVO:00002151; isolation source: viral sequences binned using virsorter ... | reverse complement strand
ATTGGGCTTGCATATATACTATTAATATTCGTATAATGTATGGGAAACGTTCAAGGTACCGGAGAATAGGGGTATATATGTATAACAAAGATGAGATAAAGATAATAGCAGTAACCTTTGTACTTATCTTCGCTGTGAGTATGATGATATGACACCAAGACAACTGTTGGTACTAGAGGCAATAGAAGACTATTGGGCGGAAAATCATTGTGGACCGTCATTAGAAGCCATAGCGAGCCGAGTTGGGGTTAGCTCTAGGTCTACCATTCATGCTATCGTAAAACGCCTCCATGAGGACGGATGGATCACTATGCAACCTAAACGCTGGCGTACTATTATGTCTACTAGAAACTCTCCTTTAGCTGAGAAGAAAGAAGTAATACCAGAACCTGTTAAACCTAAAGTGATACATAAGACTGCCCCGCCCGAACAAAAGGCGGACATAGTGGTAGAAAAAAAAATTGCGAGCGAGGACATGACTACAGCAGATATGAAAAAGGAGTGGCTGCGGGACATGGAAGCGTTCAGAAGTCGTATGAATAATTTAGAAGAAAACACTTGACGAACATGAGAAGGTGTTTAATATGTGTAAAATCTTGGGCGACTTCGCTCCAAAATATTAAATTATACAACCTAGTCCCTTTAACAACATCTTATGATTGCTCTCCTAGTAGTCGTAAAAATCTATAAATGTTAGGGGGGCTAACTTGTCAAATCCATACTTAGATAAAATTAAACAACTACCTGTTAGTGAACAGAAGAAGTTTTTATCTTTATTGGAGGAGTACGAACAATCTAAGAACAGACAAGAGTGTGATGATAACTTCTTACCTTTTGTTAAACATATATGGTCAGCCTTCATAGAGGGGTATCACCATACTAAGATGGCAGATGCTTTTGATCGTGTCGCTAAAGGTGAATTAAAAAGATTAATAATCAATATGCCACCCCGACATACTAAGTCGGAGTTTGCATCTTACTTATTACCGGCATGGTACTTAGGTAAGTACCCTGAGAAGAAAATCATACAGATCGCACATACGGCTGAATTAGCGGTAGGCTTTGGTCGTAAGGTTAGAAACTTAGTAGGCTCTGAAGATTTTAAAGAAGTGTTCCCAGATGTAGCACTACAGTCTGACTCTAAAGCAGCCGGACGTTGGAATACTAACAAAGGCGGTGAATACTTTGCGATAGGTGTGGGTGGTGCGGTAACTGGTAAAGGTGCGGATGTTTTAATCATAGACGACCCGCATTCAGAACAAGAAGGACAGAGCGGAGACCCTTCAGTGTTTGATAGAGTGTACGAATACTATACGTCAGGTCCAAGACAGCGTTTACAACCCGGCGGTTCTATAGTGATTGTAATGACACGTTGGCACAAAAGAGATTTAACAGGACAAATACTCAAGGCTCAAGAAAGTAGAGAAGGTGTCGATGATTGGGAACTAATAGAGTTTCCTGCTATTTTGCCTTCAGGCAAAAGTTTATGGCAAGAGTTCTGGGATATAAAAGAATTAGAAAAACTAAAAGCAGAGCTACCGGTATCTAAATGGTCTGCACAGTATCAACAAGACCCTACTTCAGAAGAGGGTGCTATTGTAAAAAGAGAGTGGTGGAAGAATTGGGAATACAATGAACCACCTCCTTGTGAGTTTATTATACAGTCTTGGGACACAGCATTTTTGAAGACCCAACGTGCAGACTATTCAGCTTGTACTACATGGGGAGTTTTTTATAATGAAAGTGAAGGAACTGGTGTTGTAGAGCCTAACGTTATATTACTAGATGCTTTTAAAGATAGGATGGAGTTTCCTGAATTAAAAAGAAAAGCATTTGATCATTGGAAAGAGTGGCAACCTGACGCATTTATAGTTGAAGGTAAGGCTGCTGGTATGCCTTTGATCTTTGAACTAAGACAAATGGGTATACCTGTATCAGAGTACACACCAAGTAGAGGTAACGATAAGATTGCAAGAGTTAATGCTGTAGCTGATTTATTTGCATCAGGTATAGTATGGGCACCAGAGAAGAGATTCTCTGAGGAGGTCATAGAAGAATTCGCAGCTTTTCCTAGTGGAGAGCACGATGACTTGGTAGATGCTTCAACACAAGCATTGTTGAGATTCCGCCAAGGTGGATTTGTACCATTATATTCTGATGAAGAAGATGAAGAGTTTATTGGCACAAGAGCAGAATATTATTAAAAGGAGCAAAAATGAGTTTTTGGGAAAAATTATCTTCTTTCTTTGCAAAGAAGACAGTAGAAAAAGCAGATCAAATATCTGAAAAGGTTACAACTGAAGCCAAACAAATTGAAAAGGCACTTAAAGATAGCAAAGAAGCTGTTGCATCTGTCAAAAGTGCAGAACCAGCCAGAGCGAGAACTGAAGAAGGCAAATTTATAGCTGATGATAAATCAACTGAAGATGTCAATGAAGCTTGGGTAGGCGGTGTTGCACCTAAGAAAAAATCTCCCAAAGTTATTAAGAAAAAATCTAGGTAAATAAATGGCAGAAAATCCGTTAAAGACACCTGAAGCTATAGTGGAAAGTAGTCCATTAGAAATTTTGGTCACTAATCCTGAAGAGGTAGCTATAGAAACAGAAGATGGAGGTCTGCTTATAGACTTTGATCCTGATGCTGTGGACTTTACAGATGATTTTAATGATAACTTAGCTGAGTTTATGGAGGATTCTAGTTTAGATGAACTAGCATCTGAATTAGTTTCTAACTATTTAAGCGATAAAGAGTCCAGATCAGATTGGGAAGAGACCTACATTAAAGGGTTAGATCAATTAGGACTTAAGATTGAGGATAGAACTCAACCTTGGGACGGTGCCTGTGGTGTATTTCACCCATTATTAACTGAAGCAGTAGTAAGATTTCAAGCACAAGCTATTACAGAAGTGTTTCCACCCAAAGGACCAGTAAGAACACAGGTAATTGGCAGTATAACTAGAGAAAAAGAACAGCAAGCTTCTCGTGTAAAAGATTATTTAAACTATCTTTTAACGGATAAAATGACTGAGTACCGGACAGAAACAGAAAAGTTACTGTTTAACTTACCTTTAGCGGGTTCAGCTTTTAGAAAAGTTTATTTTGACCCTAACATGAACAGACCATGTTCTATGTTTGTACCTGCTGAAGACTTTGTAGTGAGTTATGGTGCTGCTGATCTAACAACTTGCGAACGTGCTACGCACATAATGAAGAAAACTTCTAATGAAGTCAGGAAATTGCAAGTAAATGGTTTCTATAAAGACATAGAGTTAGATACACCTTCTGAAGATTTAACTGATATACAAGAAAAGTACAATAGATTAACGGGTGACAGTGCCAGTTATGACTACGACAATAGACATACACTATTAGAAATGATGGTAGACCTCGATTTAGAGGAATTTCCTGATTTAAAAGATGGTATGTCCACAGGAATAGCACTTCCATACATAGTTACAATAGATTTCTCGTCTCGAAAAATCCTTTCTATAAGGAGAAATTGGTATGAACAAGATGAACAAAAAATGTCTCGACAACATTTTGTTCATTACCAATATTTACCCGGATTAGGCTTCTATGGATTTGGTTTAATTCACTTAATTGGTGGAATTGCTAAGTCTGCTACAAGTTTATTAAGACAATTAGTGGATGCGGGCACACTTTCTAACCTACCGGGTGGTTTAAAGTCCAGAGGACTTAGAATTAAGGGTGATGATACGCCAATTATGCCGGGTGAGTTCAGAGATGTGGACGTTCCGGGAGGTGCAATACGAGATAATATAACTTTTTTACCATATAAAGAGCCTTCAGGCGTTTTATATCAATTATTAGACAATTTAGTAGAAGAAGGACGTAGATTTGCGTCTGTAGCTGACATGAAAGTGGCTGATATGAACAATCAAGCCCCTGTTGGTACAACTTTAGCTATTTTAGAGCGTTCTATGAAGGTTATGGGGTCTGTACAGGCTAGAATACACGCTTCAATGAAGAAAGAATTAAGAATTCTTTCAGGAATCATAAGAGATTTTGGTCCAACGGAATATCCGTACCTAACAGAGGGTCAAGAACTGCTTTCTAGCGACTTTGATGATGAAGTAGACGTAATACCGGTATCTGATCCTAATGCTTCTACAACGGCACAAAGAATTATGCAGTATCAAGCAGCATTACAGCTTGCTCAACAGTCTCCTCAGATGTATAACATGGCAGAACTGCATAGACAGATGCTCGAAACACTAGGTATACGTGATCCTGAAAGTATCGTACCACTAGATGAAGATATAGAACCTACAAACCCTGTATCTGAAAACATGAATATGCTTAATGAAAAACCAGTTAAAGCATTTATGTATCAAGACCATGAAGCCCATATAGCAACTCACATGGCTATGGCTGATGATCCAAAAATTAGAAAAATGATTGGTCAGAGTAAAAATGCTAACGCTATATTAGGAGCATTTACAGAACACGTAACAGAACATATTGCTTTCCAATATAGAAAAGAAATAGAAGAACAGCTCGGTGTGCCGCTTCCACCACCCGATGAGCCACTACCAGAAGACATCGAATTACGTTTGTCTCAGTTAGTATCTGAAGCAGCACAGCGAGTCTTACACAAAGATATTGCTGAAGAGAGACAAAAAGAAGTTCAAGAGAAACTAAAAGACCCTGTTATTCAACAACGTGAAAGAGAATTGGATATTAGAGAAGCACAAGTTAAATCTAAAATGCAAACAGACGCACAGAAAATTGTTGCTGATTTACAAAAATCGCAAGTTACTGCTGCAACTGAATTAGAACGATTAGCTTCACAAGAAAGAATAACAAGTGCTAACATAGCTGCAAGACTTGCTACAGACGAAGCAGAAATAAGCAGTAAGGAGAAAATAGAAGGTGCAAAGATAGGCGAAAAGATTGCATCAGATATTCTAAATAAAGATAAATGAGCAGCATAATAGAAGAAAACTTTCCTGACGCTTTACGCAATATGATCAGGGAACAAATGAACGACCATACAGACGCTATGGCTGGTGGTAGTTGCAAAGATTTTGCTGATTACAGATATATGGCAGGTGTCATAGCTGGATTAGCATTAGCAGAGCGAGATTTACTCGATTTATTAGAGAGGTCAAGCGAACCGTCATAAAGACGCAAAGTTCTCAGGTACTTAACCTGTGCAGTAAAGGAAAATATGGAAGCAGCAGAAAACCTAAAAGGTTCTGAAAACGAAGAAACAGAAGAACCTGTAGCAAAACAATTACCAGAACCCTCTGGTTATCGAATATTAATAGCATTGCCCGAAGCTGAAGAAAAAACAGAAGGAGGCATAATCAAAGCATCTTCTTATGTAGAAAGAGAATCAGTCGGGTCTATATGTGGATTTGTAATGAAATTAGGTCCGGATGCCTATCAAGATAAACAACGTTTTCCAAACGGTGCTTATTGCGAAGAAGGAGACTGGATAATAATGCGTTCTTATACTGGCACTAGATTTTTAGTGCATGGTAAAGAATTTCGATTAATCAATGACGACAGCGTAGAAGCAGTTGTTGAAGACCCAAGAGGAGTGGTAAAAGCATGAGTACAAACGAAGAGTTTGCAGAAGAACAATTTGAAACTGTTGCAGAAACAGAAGAATTAGTTCAAGAAGAATCACATAGCAAAGAAGATAAATTTCTAGGAATCAAAAACACAGTGGTTCCAGAAGAAGCTATTGAAGAGTTTGATGTAGAAATTATAGACGACAGACCAGAGGCTGACAGAAAAACACCTCGTTCTGATGAACAAAAAGAAACAGATCAAGCAGAAATAGAACAAGAAATAGATGGCGTTGATGAGCGTGTAAAAAAACGTATTAGTAAATTAAAATACGAATTTCACGAAGAAAGACGTGCTAAAGAAGCTGCTGAAAAATTAAGAGAGGAATCTGTTAATTTTGCTAAACAACAAGCTGAAGAAAACAGAAGATTATCAGCTTTAGTTCAACGTGGTGAAAATGCGTTGATGCAGCAAGTAAAAGCTAAAGCAGAAGCACAACTAGATCAAGCCAAAAGAAGTCACATGGCTGCACATGAGTCAGGTGATACAGAACAGATTACTAATGCAACTAATGATATGTTGAAGGCTCAATCAGAGTTGAAAGTTGCAGAGGATCATTTAGCTGTTGAGCAAGCAAGAGCACAACAAGTTGTGCAACAGCCTGTAACTCAACAACAACCTATACCACAACAACCACAAACTATAGACCCTAAAGCAGTTGCTTGGTTGAAAAATAATTCATGGTTTGGTTCTGATGATCAAAAAGAAATGACGGCTTTGGCTTATGGAATACACGAAACTTTAGTTACTAAAGAAGGTGTATCGCCACAGTCTGACCAGTATTATGAGGAAGTGGATAAGCGTATGCGTATTCGTTTCCCTGATTATTTCGGGGTGGAAACACCTGAAGAAGGCAACAAAGTTGCTGAAACTGCGACACCCAGAAATACACAATCGGTAGTAGCTCCATCTAATCGCAATAATGGAAGCAAACCCCGCAAAGTGCAGTTAACTTCAACTCAAGTCGCTCTCGCAAAGCGTCTTGGGATTAGTCCAGAAAGATATGCTAAAGAACTCATTAAGGAGAAAATTTAATGTCTGATATATATGATAACGACACAGATAATTCTACAGAAGAATCTGTAGTCGATAAGCGTGCACCTAGAGAAGTAGATGAAAGAAAAGACGATACTCGTCCTGACGATGCTTTTGTACCTCAAGCACTTTTACCAGTACCAGAACCGCAAGACGGTTGGGTTTTTAGATGGGTTAGAACTTCTATATTAGGAGAATCTGACAACATAAACGTTTCAACACGTTTTCGTGAAGGTTGGGACCCTGTGAAAGCAGAAGACCACCCTGAATTAAAAATTCAATCAGACTATGGTTCACAGTTTGCTGCTAAAGGTAACATTGAAATAGGCGGTTTGCTTTTATGCAAAGCACCAGAAAAAACAATGCGACAAAGAAGTAAATACTATGAGGACATGGCACAGCAACAAATGGATGGTGTTGATAGAAATTATCTACGAGAAAATGACCCTCGTATGCCTTTACTAAGACCAGAAAGAACTACGAAGGTTAAATTTGGTGGCAATAATTAAGTAATTAATTATGCTTTATTTAATTTAATCGGAGAAAAATTATGTCTTCAACGGCAACTCCTATGGGTGCAGAGCCTATTGGTACTCTCAGTGCAAGCGGTTCCTTTACAGGAAAAGTAAGACACTTGAGTATCGCTAGTAACTATGGCACCGCTATATTCTACGGTGACTTTGTAAAAACAGTCGCTGCTGGAACAGTAGAAAAAGATACAGGAACAACCTCATTGACACCTACAGGTGTTTTTATGGGATGTTCTTATACCGATCCGACTACTAAACAACCTACATATTCACAATTTTATCCAGCTTCAACGGTAGCTAGTGATATAAAAGCTTATGTATTAGATGATCCTGACGTTTTAATGAAAATGCAAGGTGACGCTTCTTTAGCTCAAACAGCTATAGGTAATAATGTTTCAATAGTCCAAACCGCAGGTTCAACGAGCATTGGACGTAGCAAAAATGCAGTCGATAGTTCAACTATCGTAGCAACAACAGCTACTCTTCCATTAAGAATCATCGACTTTGTTGATGGTCCTGATAGCTCAGTTGGTGACGCTTTCACAGATGTAATCGTTAAATTTAACGCAGGGCATCAATACAACAACACCACAGGTGTTTAAAGGGAGTAAATAAATGGCTATTTCAAGAGCACAAATGCTTAAAGAGCTGCTTCCGGGATTGAATGCACTCTTTGGCGATGAATATACGTCTTATGACGATGAGCACGCTGCTATCTACGAAACTGAAAACTCAGATCGTTCTTTCGAGGAAGAGGTAAAGTTGAGTGGATTTGATGCTGCTCCTGTTAAGAATGAAGGTTCTGCAATCAGTTATGATTCAGCACAAGAAACTTACACAGCACGTTATAATCACGAAACTATAGCAATGGGCTTTAGTATCACAGAAGAAGCGATGGAGGATAATCTTTATGATTCGCTTTCTGCTAGATATACAAAAGCACTAGCTAGGGCTATGTCTTACACTAAACAGGTAAAAGCTGTAAATCCATTAAACAATGGTTTTACTAATTCTTTTCAATCTGGTGACGGAGTAAATTTATTTACTGCATCAGGTGACGGAGTTACTGGTGGTGATGGACACCCCTTGGTTGACGGCGGTAAAAATAATAACCGTCCTGCAACAGCAACAGACCTTAATGAAACTTCATTAGAAAATGCAGTAATTGATATTGCTGGATTTAAAGATGAACGTGGACTTTTAGTTGCTGCTAAACCAAGACGTTTGATTATTCCATCAGCGTTACAATTTACTGCTACGAGACTCTTAGAGACTCAAGGCAGAGTTGGAACTTCTGACAATGATATAAACGCACTAAGAAATAATGGGGCAATACCAGAAGGATATTTTGTTAATCACTATTTAACAGATTCCAATGCTTTCTTCATTATTACTGATGTTCCTAATGGAATGAAACACTTCCAAAGAACAGCTTTAGAAACTTCTATGGACGGTGATTTTGACACCGGAAATGTTCGTTATAAAGCTAGAGAGCGTTACTCATTTGGAGTAAGTGACTACATGGGAATCTACGGATCACCGGGTAGTAGCTAAGATAAAATGGGCGATAGTTAATTCTATCGCCCTTTTTTTCGTTTTAATCTAGGGTTTTATTTAATCTATCGACTGACCTAGCAGACTCGCCAAGACGATAGAGTATTAAGGAGACTTAATTATGGCAAAATCAACTTTTTCAGGACCGGTTAGATCACTAGCTGGTTTTATTTCAGCAGGTAACGCAACAGTAGTCAGCCTAACAGCAGACACTACGCTTACAGTAGCAGCACACTCAGGTAAGGTTCTTACTTGTAATGATGCAGATGGTAAATTTACTTTACCAAGTATTGTTTCAACTGCTCCGGGTAGGGATGATGATCCTAATCAAACTAACAACTTAGGTGCTTCTTTTACTTTTGTAATTGAAACAGCAGCTACAGACTTAGATATTTTAACTGACGGAACAGATAAATTCGTTGGTGGATTGTATTTAGGTAAAAGCGATGCAGCCGGTAAAACATTTATTTCTGGTGCATCTAATGATGTTATAACTTTAAATGGTACTACTAAAGGCGGTATAGCTGGAAGTATCATTACAGTTACAGCTATAGGTTCAGCCAAGTACGCAGTTGAAGGCATAGTCCTTGCTTCCGGTACTGTAGTAACTCCATTTGCTGACGCTTAAGGAGGTCTATAATGGCTGATGCAATAACATCTCAGACCATAGAAGACGGTGGTAAGAATTTAATAGTCAAGATAACTAATATTAGTGACGGTACAGGTGAGTCTGACGTTGCTAAAATTGATGTGTCTGCTTTAAATGCAAACCCGACAACAGGCGTGGCGTGTAGTCGTGTCTCAATTCAACGTATCTGGTTTAGTAACGTTGGCATGGGATTTAAATTATTATGGAACGCAAGTACCAATAAATTTATATTTCAAGCCCCTGCTGACTGGACAGATACTTGGGATTTTTCTATGGGCAATGAAGGGAAATCAGGAATACCAAATAATGCAGGTAGTGGAGTCAATGGAGACTTGCTGTTAACAACAGTAGGTCACACCGATGGCGATTCTTACAGTGTGGTTATTTGGGCACATAAACATTATTAACGGAGAAAAGTATGAAAGGTACTAAAGGAAAAGCCATGATGAAAATGGCTGGTGGTAAAAAAACCAAAGGCAAAGCTATGATGAAAATGAAAGCTGGCAAAAAAACTATGAAAGGACCAGAAATGTATCAAGATTTGGTCAAAAGAAAGTTTGGTGGCAGGGTGTAAATGGCAACTAGCGGTTCAGCTACATTCAATCCAGACTTTACAGAACTAGCAGAAGAAGCCTTTGATATGGCGGGAGTAGAGATGCGTTCTGGGTATCATTTAAGGAGTGCTAGACGCTCCTTAAATACCATGTTTCTTGAGTGGGCTAATCGTGGTATAAATTTATGGACAGTTGAAAGCGGAACTCAGGCTTTAACGGCAGGAACTGCTTCGTATACTTTACCGTCTGATACTATAGACTTAATAGAACATTCTATTAGAACTAATTCAGGTAATGTAAGTACACAAAGCGATACACGATTAAATCGTATATCTGTTTCTACTTACTCTGCTATACCTAATAAACTTTCAAAGGGCTTGCCAATACAGATATATATAGACAGACAGACAGCAGCACCTGTAGTTAATTTATATCCTGTTCCAGATGATGTAGAAACTTATACATTGTTTTATTACAGGATAGCTAGAATTGAAGATGTTGGTTCACCGGGTTCTAATACTTTGGATTTACCTGCTAGATTTTTACCCTGTGCTACTGCGGGACTAGCTTACTATTTATCTGTAAAACATTCAGATCAAGCAGAAAGGGTTTTAGCATTAAAAGCTATGTATGATGAACAATGGCAATTAGCTTCTTCTGAGGATAGAGAAAAAGCTTCTGTAAGATTTGTTCCTTTTGTAAGCAGAAATTAATGAGTAGTTTTGCGTCTGGCAAAAAAGCTATAGCGTTTTGTGATCGGTGTGGATTTGAATATCCATATACTGATTTAGTTTTTGAAATATTTAATCAAAAAAGAACAGGATATAAAGTATGTAGTGAGTGTTTAGATGTAGATCAACCTCAACTACAACTAGGTAAACATTCTACTGATGATCCACAAGCTTTATTAGACCCCAGACCTGATAGAGGATTAGCCTCTAGTAGAAGATTTTCTGCATTTGATCCTATAGGTGGTGGTATAACAGAATTAGGTTCATCAACTTTAGGTTTAGATATGTTTGGTAAAGTAGGCAAACTTACAGTAACAACGAGTTAACTATGACATACGCAGAATTAAAAACAGCAATACAAGATTATTTACAAAATACAGAAACAACTTTTGTTAATGATTTACCTACGATAATAAAACAAGCTGAAGAAAGAATTTTAAAAATGGTACGTCTACCTGTGTTCAGGAAAGCCGTACAAGGTAGTCTAACTGATGGTAATCCATATTTAGCAACACCAACTGATTTTTTAGATACGCTAGATATAACTATTATTAGTTCTAATTCTCATACTAATTTACTTAGAACAGATGTAACTTTTATAAGAGAAGCTTATCCTAATCCAACAGTTAAAGGGACTCCAAAACATTATTCTTTATTTGATAATGACACATTTATTGTGGGTCCAACACCAGATGCTGATTACACATCTGAATTACACTACACCTATAGACCTACTTCTATAACGGCAGGTTCGGATAGCGACTCAACTTGGTTATCAACTAACGCATCTAATACTTTGTTGTATGGTTCATTAGTTGAAGCATATACGTATATGAAAGGTGAGCCTGATTTAATGAATTTATATAATGACAGATACGAAAAAGCATTAGCTAGACTAAAAGTTTTAGCAGAAGGTAGAAATACTACAGATACATATATAGACGGCACTTTACAAATACCTGTGTCGTAAAACATTAAGGAGCAGATAATGTTAAAAAAACCAATAAAAGACCTTAAAGGTAAACAAATAGCTATAGTTGCTATGGGTGAAAGCCAATTAGATTTTCATATAGCTACCGCACATAGTAAAAAATATGATGAAGTATGGGCTATAAATGCTATGGCAGGAGTTATACCTAATCCGGATAGAGTCTTTGCTATGGACCCCATGACAAGATTTTTTGATACTGATGATGCAGGTAATCAAACAGAATTAATGCGTAGAGTTTTACCTAAGTTAACTTGTCCTATATATTCAGTAGAGTTAGATGAAAGGGTACCTAGCATTGAACTATATCCTATAGATGCTTTAATTAGAGATACTGAATGCGGTTATTTAAATAACACAGTAGCTTATGCAATAGCCTTTGCCTATTGGAATAAAGTAGGTTCTGTGGCTATGTATGGTGCAGATTTTACTTATAAAAAATTAGTTTACTTTGCTGAAATGGGTAGAGCTTGTTGTGAGTTTTGGCTAGCTAAATGTATGGAACAAAAAATAGATGTCTCTATAGCACTGAGGTCAAATTTATTAGATGCGAATGTAGAAATAAAAGATAAACTTTACGGT
>VTLG01003808.1_pt1 | contig 12224 bp, 9 predicted proteins | sample 4694571 | NCBI WGS metagenome assembly VTLG01 (sample SAMN12604809, study PRJNA352737) | marine metagenome | biome: ENVO:00000447; feature: ENVO:00000209|ENVO:00000569|ENVO:01000036; material: ENVO:00002151; isolation source: viral sequences binned using virsorter ... | reverse complement strand
ACTAGAGTCGCAGGATTCTGGAATTATGACAAGTCTGAATTTGCAGAACCATCTGTATTAGGTGGTTTCAACGATAAAGAGTTGGAAGCATTATGGAAAGAAGAACATAGTCTAGCATCATTCACTGCTGATGATCAGTTCAAATCCTATGAAGATCTTAAGGTTAGACTTGAGAGTACTTTAAAGGGTAACTACTCTAAACCAGTTGATGAAGAAGTCTTTGAAGAAGAGGCAGAAACACCAACACCAGTTGCTGCGACAGCACCATCTGCTGCACCAGAAACTGATACGTTATCGTACTTTGCTAAACTAGCACAAGACGACTAAAAAATAAGACCCCTTCGGGGGTCTTTTTTATTACATGTTTATATCTGACGTACCACCCGCTATTGTGGTAATTTTTCCCTTCAATAATAATGCCTTATACTCCGCAACAAAATCTTCTATTAGGTTTGGTTTTACTACTTGTATATTTTGTTTTTTACTGTTTACTTCTGTCTCGTACATTGCATTCGTTACTGATACTACTGGGTTGGCAGTAACAGTTGTAGATCCATTGTAATATGATACTTGAAAGTTAGATGGTACAATTTTTCCTGCAGGAACAATTATATTATTACTAGCATCTTTTACCTCTGTAGTTACATGATGTTTAGTTGCCTGTGGATTACTATATTTTTGATTAATAAAATCCTGTAATTGAATTACAGATCTAGGCCACTGTGCATAATAATCGGTTATATCGTTTATAACAAATATAGTCCAGTTATAAAATGGATTTCTATACAATCTAGTTGCAACATCTTCTGGTCTTTCACCATCTTGTACATTATCCTCTACAAATAAACTGACCTGTGCCTTGAACTCTCTAAGTATTTCTGCACGTCTCCATATATTTTTTACCAATAGAAAATCTGGATCAAGAGATTTTGATCCTATGTTGTATAATAACTCTGGCAAACTTCCTATCATTAGAATGATACCTCTCCAGTAAATGCTGCATCCTCGTTTGCAATAAATCCACCTTCTGATGTGCCAGTTGGCGTTCCTGCAATGAGTTTTGAATTTCTCTTGTATGTATAAGATGCACCTTCCATATCCACACGTGTAAGTTTTGTTGTTTCTTTGAACATCAATTCCATAGTAACCATAGGGATAGTTCCATCAAACACTGTTTGTAGTTGACCAAATGGTGTTGTGTTTATAGTCAATCCAGTCAACGCACATAGTTTTGTTCTAGGCATCATAGGATGTTGTATTGGATCTCCCAATGGATCTCCTTCCTCAGTGCATTTTACAAACTTAGGTGTCAATACAAATACATCTGGGAATGTAAGCATAACTGCACTACCTCTACCAGACTTTGAGTTAGGGTGCATACCACGTTTAAACCACTCTATTATTTCTATAATTCTATTGCTTTCTTTTTTATTTCTCGCTGCCAACTCAAATCTAAAACTAAACTCTCTTCCCTGCATTCTTTCAAAAAACTGTATTGAGTTTTCGTTAGGTGCTAGTCCTGCTAATCCTGCAAGGTTCTTAGGAGTTAATGGACTATTTACTTTTAGAGGATCAGTCGCAGTCTTTGCTCCTGATGTAAAACCTTGAACCAATTTTGTAGTATCTACACCACCAACCTTTGCAACATTAGACCCCTGACTTAACTTTCCTGCAGCAAATTGCAAACCAGCTCCTGCAACACCACCAACTGTTGCTAACGCAGCAAACTTTCCTGCTTCATCAGCAGCAAGTGCTAGTGTTCCTAACTTAAATTCGTTGTTCCAATCAGCACCATACTTATATTGAAACTCGTTAGGTAATGGCAGCATACATCTTTCTGCCATTAAACCTTTATTCTTTTTGTCTATCATATCTTGTTTCTTTTGCATCAACTGACCTACAGTTGTTACCTCACCATTTTTCAATACAACTCTTGTTGACGGATCTACATTCGGATCTGTAATATTAATTGTTTTACCACCACTTGTTGATGTAAAAGTTCTTTTTCCTCTTTTCTCTTTAGTTACTATTTTTTCTGTCTTATATTCATTCAATGCATAGTCAGTAAAATTATCTGTTGGTGTTCCAGATCCATATGCTTCTGCTAACCTATTTCCCCCAAACCTTACTACATCTGATATCTTACTTCTGTTGAATGATCCTAAAGCATCGTTAAAAGATTTTGCCACAGTCTTCTGTGCTTCATCATAACTATACTTTTCTATCTGTAAGAAAGATGCGTATGGTATTGATGAAAGACCAGTTGGATATTCAATAACTGTGTTTTTCTGGGTCATCTATTGTAATTAAATTTTTCTAAGGGCAATGTACTTAATAATTGCACCTCACTTTCCTGTATCTCAAAAAAGAGACTGTCTGCTCTTTTAGGTATATATTGACGATAAGTTCGTTTAGGAAACCTTTTATTATTTAGTGCCTTTAATCGGGAGTTTGTACCACGTATATAGTGTATGTTTGCACCAATTAAGTTATTCTTCTTAAACTCCATGACATATACAAGAGGATATTCATCCCATTCCTTCAATTTATCAGCAAATTTAGGATCATATTCAAAAGTATAATACTTACCTGTCTCTGGAGACTCAGTAGCATCGTCTAACAATAAGTTAAATACCTCCTCCCTTAATGATGAGTTTGATATTTTCTTACCTTTTAGACTTTCTACCAAAGAATCGAATCTGGAGGTCGTTTTCGTCGACGAGAGTCCATTCCCATCCTCTGTCTCTGCAGAATTCACTTGCTGCCTCCCATTTTGCTGTGTTTGTTGCGAAAGTTTTTACTTCAGTTATGTATGCTTTATTTCTAGTATCTGTGCGAACTTTAGGACCGTTTATTTGTCTTCGTGGTTTTACTTCAACCAAATGTTGCTTTACCCTTCCATCCACACCTCGTACTTTTACATAAAAATCTGGAAAATATCTTCGATGTTTTCGTTCCACAGGATCATAGTATCTTATAATAATACACTCGCTATTCCATTCTAAAATGTTGGGGTTTCTATCACACCATTGCATAAATTTGAGTTCCCAAGACGACCTGTAAAATATATCAGTGGGGTCTCCCTTATACTTCCTGTAATTTACAGGTTTATATTTACCTTGACGGTATCGTTTATTCACTATAAATAAATATATCAAACCATACGGTTATTTATGGCATCCGCAAGAGGACTACAGAATTTCATGCAGGCTGTTGGCAAGTCTGGTGGTGTTTCTGCGTCTAATCTATATCAATTTTCATTTCAACCAACGCCAAAGTTAAAAAAATTCTTTGATGATAACGTTTTTCAAGACTTTCAGCAACTTACTGACAATGGTGATACAATGAATCTACAGTTGTTATGTAATGAGATACAGTTGCCTGGCGTTACTTATTCAGCATTTGATGTCAAATCGGTGCATAAGGGCATTACACAAAAGATGGCAACAGCAAAAGTATATAATGAGTTAGATGTTAGTTTCTTTATGGACGGAACATCATTGCCACTAAGATTTTTTAGGGCATGGCAAGACTTTACATCAAATGCAGTTGCATCCAATCCTGAGTTCTTTTATGACGATCAACCATATAAGAGAGCATTGTCATCTAATTACTATGAAGACTATGCATGTGACATGTTTATAAACAAGTTAGAAAAATACAATTCACCTCAAGGTGAACCAAAAGAGATAGGTGGGGATAGTGGAGATTATAAAAACCCATGGAATGCTAGACTGACAAAAGCATATCCATACACTGTAGCATCAATACCATACTCAGCAGGACCTTCACAACTTGTTAAGGTGACTGTAGGATTCTACTATGAGTATAGTCACTTAATGACCTTCCGTTAGGTTGCTATATAATATACTGAATTTATAAATCATGGCATTACCTGAAATTGCGACGCCAATCTATACATTGACTGTACCTTCTACTAAGAAGAGGGTTAAATATAGACCATTTCTTGTCAAAGAACAGAAGTTGTTAATATTGGCATTGGAAAACGACGATCAACAACAGATATTAGACGCTATAACAAAAACGATACAAGATTGTTTGATTACAAAGATTAAAGTATCAGATTTATCTTTATTTGATATAGAATATCTTTTCTTACAAATACGTGCTAGATCAATCAGTGAAGAGATTGAGATGAAAGTTACGTGTCAAGATGATAACGAGACCACAGTGGATGTAAAATTCATGGTCAATGACGTCAAGGTTAATTTTCCAAAAGGACATACTAACATTATTAAATTAAATGATGAACTAACTGTTGAGATGAAGTATCCTGATCTAGAATACTTTGCTAAGATTAATTTTATAGGTGAAGAACCAGATCCATATGAGTTGGTTGCTAAGTGTATCAAAAGAGTATATGTTGGTGAGGAAGATTATACTCCTGACTCTGTTGCTGAGTCAAGAGATTGGGTAGAGGGGTTGACCAACTCACAATTTGATGGAATACAAGAGTTCTTTGAAACAATGCCATCATTAAAACATGTACTAAAGGTCAAAAACCCTAAGACTAAAGTTGTAAATGAGGTTGTATTAGAAGGATTATCTGATTTTTTCGCATAGCCCTCTTTCACGAGGGCATCATGGTATTCTACCAAACTAATTTTTCTCTCGTTCAACACCATAAATATAGCTTGACAGACATTGAGAATATGATGCCTTGGGAACGCGAGGTGTATGTGAATATGTTAGCAGCTCATCTTCAAAAAGAGAGAGATCGTATCGCTGAACAAAACCGACGCTAATGGATGCTTCTATAGTTACTAATTTTTTTAAGAAAGCAGCAAAGTCACTTGTTGCGGGGGTAGCTGGTGCTATCACAAGTTCAGATGAAGTAAAATTAGTTCCTGCTATAGCACCCATACCTATAGATGATGTAAATGAGCAATATGGTAAAGCAGAACCTGTAGAGAGACCTAAGAAAGAGGAAGGGAAGGAACAACGTAAGTACGAAGAGTTAGTAGAAGAAAGAATAAAAGAAGTAGCATTTAAAAAAAGTATGCCATACCAACCAGAGGTGGCATTACAGAAAGGTGGTATTGTAAAAAGTGAAACTATTGCAAAGGTTGGAGAGAAAGAACCAGAGGTAGTAACTCCTGTTAAAAACTATGGTGAGTCTGTAGAACTTGTTTACAAACAGGGTGCAGCATTAATCATAAGTTCTTCTCTTGGTTTCTTAAAAACATTACCTCCATCTCCTGCAAAGGCTAGTGTTATAGCAGAAGCAAACAGATTGAAAAGTATTTTTGGTATTGTTGAGACACCAAAACCACAAAAGACAATAGGATTGAAAGCACCTTTAGTATGGTGGGGTGGAAAATCAGCAGCAAAGACTGGTGCTATGCCCACTCAAAAAGCAGCAGAAGGTAGTGGTGGTAAAAAAGGTGGATTTGGAATGAATTTACTACGAACTTTTAGAAATATAAAAAATTTAGGCAAGAAGTTAAAGATAGGACAGAGATTTAAGAATTTAAAACTAGGTAAAAAGGTAAGAAATATTGTAGCTGGTGGTAAGAAAGCAACAAAAGGTGTTGCTAAAGTTGCTAAGTCTGGTGGTAAGTTATTGAAAGGTGCAAGTAAAGCAGGAAAAGCACTGTTAAAGAAAGGTGCAAAGAAAGTTGCTGCTAAAGTGGGTGGTAAAGCAATAGCAAAAGTGGGTGCAAAAGCACTAGGTAAAGGACTACTGAAAAAGATACCTTTCGTTGGTATGGGTGCAGGACTATTATTTGCAGGACAACGTTTGATGTCAGGTGATTTTAAAGGTGCAATGCTTGAAGCAGCATCTGGTATAGCATCTACAATACCTGGCGTAGGAACTGCTGTATCTGTAGGACTTGATGCTGCACTTGCTGCTAAAGACATGGGCGTATTGCCAGGTCAAAAGCAAGCAGAAGAACAACAATCTGGTCTACAAGCACCTGATCCTACAAAGGACATGTATGGTCGACCTATTGTATTGAACCCACCAACTATGAAAGCATGGATTAAGGCAGTTAATCGTGCAGCAAAAGATGGTATAAACTTGCCTATGAGTGTAACATCTTCATATAGAAGTCCAGAGCAACAACAAGCATTAGTCGACGCAGCTGAAGCGGGCGATGAGAATGTGATTAATCCTGCACAACCTGGCAAATCACCACATGGTCAAGGTTGGGCAATTGATATTGACTACACATCCAAAGCAAACGAATGGATGAGAGATAAAGGTAAGAAGTTTGGTTTCCAGTGGCAAGGAGAGAAAGATCCTGTGCATTTTGATTTTATAAACAACGATGATAATGATAAATGGTTACGACCTGGCAAAAATAAATGGATACCTAATATTGATGATCCTGTTGGTGCACCATCATCAGGTGAGCAGAAGTCAGGAGGATCACCACAAAAAGCAGACACCTCAAGTATTACTGCACCTGGCACAATGCCAGAGTCAGTATCAACTTTGAACAATGAACCAGTGATACAGGGAACAACAAACATAGCAGGAAATATAGTTCCTAACCCACAAGTTGTTCCTGTACCACAACAACCACAGATAATTACCGTTCCTTATGATATGCAGGGTAAAGAAAGAGAAGAGTATATTCAAAATTCATTGACTCTTATAGATCCTTATGGTAAAGGAGTCAAATACGAAGTGTGGGATGAATACTAATGAAAGCATTACCTCCAGCTATGTCGAAACAGGGTGTTGGACTTTCTAAGTTCATCGCTAATCCTAGTGCCATCACAAAGGCAATGGATCTCCCTGCGTCTAAACAAACAGTTGATGTATCTGCCACTGATGTAACATCTAAACCTACTATAAAACCAAAGGTAGAACCACAACAAAATCTTGTACCAGATCCAGTAGCAGCAATGGGTGTGGATCCTAAAACTGGAGATTACTTATCAAAAGAAGATAGAATAAAACAATTTAAAGAACGCAGAGCAAAGAGAGCAATGGGAATAGATCCTGACCTACCAGAGGCAGGAGAAATAACAAAGGTTGACAAGTTAGAAGATGCAGGAGTAGGTGAGGATCAAGTCAAAGAGAAAGTAAAGAAAGATTTAGAAGATGAGTTTGAGATAGATCCTAAGATGAAGAAGGCATTTATGGATGCCTTAGCACTCCCTGCTAAGTCTGCTGCTGTTGCAATGACAGATTTATTGGAGAAGATTCCTGCACCAAGTAAGGAAGCATCTAAGATATTGAATAGAAATATATCTAAGATATCTCAGTCATTCAAGTTAGGTGCTGCTAGTGCTGAAGTTGCTAATGATGAGGCAGATAATGATAAAAAAGAAGAGAAGGGTGGATCAGTTATTGGTGGTCTCCTTGCCAAAGCAATTAACTTTGTTAAAGGTAAAGTTGGCGGTGGTGGTGGAGAAGAAGGTGCACCAGAACAGAGCAGTGCTATGGTTCCAAGTCCTGGCGGTGCATTAGTGGGAGATCCTACAGAGGGAAGACGTGCACCATATACAGGAACTGCTGATGGTATAGGTCTTGGTGATGGTGGATCAGGAACCAGAGCAATGCAACCTATCAAAAAACGTAAGAGTCTTGCTAGGAAACTATTTAACCTAACACCTATGGGTATGGCATTTAATGCAGGAAATAAATTGTTTAAAGGTGTTAAAAATATTGCAAACAGTAAGACATTCAAGAATCTAAAAGGCATAGCTGGTAAGGCATTTGGTATGACACCTGTTGGTATGATGGCAAAGTTCATGATGAAGAATAATCCTATAATGAAGAGAGTATTTAACAAAGAACAAACTACAAACTTAACAGAACTTACAGATAAAACAATACAAGAAAATAGAGATAGTGCTGATGCTAAAACTCAGAAAGACATCGCACTTGCTGCAGGAACAGGTGCTGTTGCAGCTGCTCCAAGTCCACCTCCATATCAAGCAGAGGGTGGTGCTCTTGCTCAACCAAAAATTAGAAAATCCAAGTATATTGGTGTCTATAACACAACGTCTCAATTCTAATGTCAGTCAATACACAGTCTAATTTTCAACTAGTAAATTTCTTCATTGCGGATTATCCTCCCATTGGAGTTAATCAGGTATTGTATGTCAAATACACTGAAGACATCAGACAAGCTACGATGACTATGGAAGTACAGGTAACTGATAGTGAAACTGGTTTCTTATCAGAACTACAAGGTATGGAACCTGTATTCATTCGTATTGCTGATAGTAAAAATGAAACAGAACTTGGTGGACAATTTGTTGTTTATGACATACAGGACAGAAGAAATGTTGGTGGAAAATCATCAGCAGTATTGATGTTGTGCACTCCAGATTTTTTAAACAACGCTGCTAATAAAGTGTCAAGAAGATTTGGTAAGGGCATGGGTATAAAAATACATGATATCGTAAAGGAAGAGATACTAGGTAACTTGATGGGAGTAGAACCAGAAAGATTACTAAATTTTGAACCATGTGTCAATAGTTTTTCATTTGTATCACCATATTGGAATCCATTTACAGCAATAAGATGGTTAGCATCAAAGGCAATACCAGCTTCTAAAGGTAGTGGTCCTGCAGCAACTGCGGGATATGCTTTTTATCAAACCAGAGGGGGATACAATTTTGAATCTTATGATTCATTTGCATCTAAAGAACCTGTAGTAAGAATGGTTGTTGGACATGATCCAGATGAAATGGAAGATGAGGAGGACACAGGAATTCTTCCACTTGATTCTTTGACTGTAGAATCATCTGTTGATTTGTTGCAGGGTTTAAATTTAGGATCGTATTCAAGTAATGTCATGACACTTGACTTGAAAAACATGGAGTTCAAACAACATCCCTTTAACATCAATAAATATTATCGTGATGTCAGCGTAATGAACTCTCGTACAACACCAGAGTTTTACAAGGGATTTGATACCAACGCAACATACACTAGAATCATGTCTAAAATATCAGACTCTGCATTATTTACTGAGGGTACATATACAAAAGGATTTACAAAACAACTTTCACAATCTAGTTTAAGAGAAAAATTATTTTATGCTAAAAAAGTGGTAGTTGATTTCGTGGCAGATTATTCGTTAGAGATAGGTGAAGTTGTGCAATTAGATGTATATAAAGGAACTAGCGATAGAGAGCAAGACTATTCAGTCTCTGGTAGATATGTTATTGGTAGAGTTGAAAGAACATTTAAGAGTAGTGAGGATAAAATGACCTCCAGACTTACATTATATACCGACTCAGATGGTGAGGAAGTAGAATCATGATGGAAAGTATTGCCAATTTTATAGGTAGAGAGGGGTTCAACTGGTGGATTGGACAGGTAGAAAATGATGGTGCAAAATTTTGGAATGCTGAGTTAGATGATGGTGCAGGAGACTTTGATTATGGTGACTGGGACTGGACTAACAAGGTAAAAGTTAGAATCATAGGATATCATAATCCAAACAGAAAAGAGTTACCTACAAAAGATTTACCATGGGCACAGGTATTGATGCCACCCATATATTCACAACGTTCTGGTATTGGATCGGTGCACCAACTACAACTTAACAGTTGGGTTGTTGGTTTCTTTATGGATGGTACATCTGCACAGATTCCTATTGTTATGGGGTCAATCAGTGACGAGAACCCGACTAGTGGTTATGGTGTAGCAGGAGGAAAGGAGGAAGGATTTGCTCAGTTAGCAACACCAAACTATAAGTTTCCAGATCATAATGGTGATGGTAGTTCTGCAGCTAATACTGGTAGCACAGTTCAAACTAATGAGGAGTCAGGTGTAGATGAAGCACCTACAAACAATGAAGGACATAAGAATGAGGAAGGAACAGAGGATACTAAAAATGAACGTGGTGCAGCAAAGACTGAAAGTGAAAAGCAGAAGGCAGCAACAGAAAAACAAAAAGTAACAGTCCAAGTTGGTAACGGTAAATGTGGATCAGAGACTGCTACAAAACTAGAAGGTCCTATGGCAGAGTTTATGAAGTTTGCTCGTGGTATAGAGAAGAATGATATAGATGAATTTATTGACAAACAGACTGGTAAAGTTGTTGACCTAGAATATGAAATTAATCTAACACAACAACGCATACAGAAAAAACTTACAGGACTGACTGCTAACATCAAGGGCGTCGTTATGGAAGATGTCAATAAACTTGTAAAGGAAGGTCTTGAAGAGATTGGCATACCAGATCCAGAGTTAGATACTGCAGTTAGAAAACAACTTAAAGATGTTGGTGATCTTGTATCATGTTTATTCAAACAAATGATAGATGAATTAGGTGATTTTATCAAAGGTATGCTTAGTGATCTTTTAGAGAATGTATTAGACACTGCACTATGCTTAGTTCAAAACTTCCTCGGTGAGATTATGAAGAAGATGATGGATATGATACAAAGTGCACTGGATATGCTAAAAGGCGTTACAGGTGCTATCAAAGGTGCAAGAGATAAAATACAAAACTTACTCAATAAAGTATTAGATTTCATAGATCTATTTTGCGATGGCGAACTATCATGTGCTATTGGTGCATCTGTATTTGAGACTGGTCTTGGTGCAAAAGCAAAAGGTAATGAAGAATCAGCAAAAGCAGCAAGTCAGTACAAAGTCAAACCTCCTAATTCTGTATCAATCGTGGGTAAAGGTAATCCTATTAAAGGTTTTGTTCCTGCTGTTGATCGTAATGGAATTAAAAAGGTATTTGATACTGCTACAGGTTCATTAGTTGATCTTGATAGTGCAGCTGGTCTTGCTACTGGTATATCACTCAAGAACTTTGACACACGAGGACCTCTAGAGAAGTTTGAGGGTCTTAATTTCTATGATTCTTCTGGTAATATCTCAAGTGCTGCAGTCAATTGTAACAACAGCATCTTGAATAAGAAACCATGCTTCCCAGAAATGGTATGGGATAATCTAAAATCAACAAGTCCTATCAAAGCATTACCTATCGTTGATGATATAGGACAGATTCTTGGCGTATTGATGAGAAAGAAAGGCACAAACGTCAATACAGAAGCATCAGTTAGAGCACAATTTACATGTAACGAACCAGAGGGTAGTGGTGCAGAGTTTAAACCAAACATTGTAAATGGAAAGGTAGATTCTATTGCAGTTACAAAACCTGGCGTAGGATATGGATTTGATCCTGCTAGTACATATTGCCCTAATGAGCAGTATGGCGTATTAGTTAATAAAGTAGGATTACAGGAACATGTAAATGATGGTGAATATCTAGAGCAAATAAGTTTTGGTAACACTGACGTACTGCAAGTTGTTGACACAGATTATGATGCAGATCATATATTAATAGCAACTATAGATCCATCATTCAATCCCAGACTGGTTGCAGGATTAGATTTACAAACAAAATCTGGACATCAATTCGTATTGAACTTCAATCGTAAGTTTCCAACACTTGTAATACCTCCAGATGCTACAGCAATATATGCTAAATGCGGTGATGTAATTCCTAAACTTGACAATATAGATATTGTTAACGTTGGAACTAATTATGTCAATCCAATAATTACAATAGGTACAGGATCTAAGAAAAAACAGATTGGATCTGCAACAAAAGATTCTCAAGGAAGACTTATAAAGGCAACTGTATCAGAACCTGTATTAGGTTTCGTTAAACCTATTGTAGAAGATAAAGGTTTGCCAGGTCAAGAAGGAACTGGAACTGGTGGTCTATTGAGTGTAGTATATACATACTCAGGTCCTAGAGAGATTAAGGAGAACAATATCTTGCCACTCACACAATATATTGACTGTGTAGGTCATCCTATGATAAAATCTACTATAGAAGAAGAGGAAACTGGTTTGACAGATACAGGATTTAATTTAGTGGATGGTTCGGACACTTCTACCACAAATGACACCTCTTCGGACACTGTAACAACCACACCGACTGTCGCTGATCCTGTATCTACACCAGTTAATCAACCAACACAACCAACACAAGAGACACAGCAACAGCAAACTCAACAAACTTCAACACCACCCGCACAAAATAATCCACCACAACAGGGAGGTTACGGAGGTTACTAATGGCAATCAATCCTTTTACAGGTGGCACCGATAATCCAAACGAAGCACCTGACGTCAAAATAAGATATCCATACAACTGGGTACAAGCAACATCTGCGGGTCATATGTTCGAGATGAACAATACCGAGGATGGAGAATACATACGTTTGCTCAATGCAAATGGCAATTTTCTTAACATAGATGAGAA
>VTLG01001428.1_pt1 | contig 12224 bp, 12 predicted proteins | sample 4694571 | NCBI WGS metagenome assembly VTLG01 (sample SAMN12604809, study PRJNA352737) | marine metagenome | biome: ENVO:00000447; feature: ENVO:00000209|ENVO:00000569|ENVO:01000036; material: ENVO:00002151; isolation source: viral sequences binned using virsorter ... | reverse complement strand
AGAATCAAGGAGGAAACATACCCTATGCCTCTTGAAATTCAAAATGCTTTAGAGGTAAAATTAAAGATGTACCCTATAATAAGATATGTTAGTCATATTAAAGCAGTAAATTCCCTTCCTCCTTCTTATGAGATTAATTTACATAATGGAAAATATTTTCATATATATTATGAAGATTTTTCTTTAATGGTTAAATTAGAAGGAAGAGAATATTATTTAATGGATTTAGAAGAAAGAAGTAATGCTATTGAACATATAAATAGATTACTAGTAACTAATAATGTACAACCTATTGAAGAACCTGAAGAAGAACCAGCAGATGATGCAGGTGGAGATACAGGAGGGGATACAGGAGGAGGAGCAGATGATATAGCAATGGAACCTGAAGACGAACCAGCTCCAGAAGAACCAGCAGATGAAGAACCAACAGTATAATGGAATTGAAATCAGCTTTAGCAGAAATATTTAAATCAGCTCAGGAAACTTTTGACATACAAAATATTCCTCAAGTCCATCTTAAAAATGATGAAGAAAATGCTGAAGGTATTTTTGGTAAAACAGCATATTATGATCCTGAAGAACAAGCAATAACATTATATATAACAAACAGACACCCAAAAGATATTTGTAGATCTTTTGCACATGAGTTAGTTCATCACCATCAAAATGAAAGAGGTGATTTAGAATTTGGAGATGCTACTCAACCAACATATGCCCAAGATGACCCACATATGAGAAAAATGGAAATGGAAGCATATTTAAAAGGTAATCTTCTTTTTAGAGATTGGGAAGATTTTATGAAAAACTATAGAAATACAAATACAAAATAATGTCAATATATACTTCAAATACTGGTTCATCAACCTTAAAGGCATATTTCGAAACAGGAGATGTACCTACAGCTAATAATTTTATAGATCTTATTGATTCTTTTGCAATTTATGATGGAACTTTACCTTATATTAGTGGTAGTGTTACAAGTACAGGCTCTTTTGGTAACTTATATGTGGTAGGTAATGTAAATTCAAATTTAATACCATCCACAAATAATACTTATGATTTAGGATCTGATACTTTTTTATGGAGAAATGCTTTTATAAATCATTTATCAGGTTCTGGAACAACAGGAGAATCAAATTTAACTGCAAGTTTAAATATAATACCCGGTCAAGATGATACTTATAGTTTAGGTAGTTCAACCAATGAATGGAAAGATTTACATGTTGATGGTACAGCAAACTTAGATGATGTATTAATCTCAGGCTCAGTAAATCTTCAAGGAGCACTAACAGTAGGGGTACAAAGCACAGGACACGATGTTAAATTCTTTGGTGACCATTCAGATCACTATATGTTTTGGGACCAATCAGCTAACGAATTAGTATTAGGGGAGGATAGTAAATTATCATTTCATGATGCAGCTGGTGGTGAAAATATAGTAGCATCCGCAGATGGTCACTTAGAAATTAATGCAGGAACTACATTAGATATAACAGCTCCAACTGTAGATATAAATGCTTCAACAGAACTTAATATAGATGGTGATGTAGATTTAAATGGAGATTTAGATGTATCAGGAACAGCTACAATAGGAACATTATCCTTAGCACATATAACAGGTAGTAATTTTGAAATGGCAGGTAGTGGTTCATTTACAACTAATTTAACAGCAAACGGAGACGTTACATTTGGTAATGCAAGTACAGATGTTCATGCAATAACAGGAAAAACAACATTTACAGGACCAATAACAGCATCAGGAGCTGTAAGTTCAAGTGGAACTATAACAGGAGATAAATTATCTATTACATCTCCATCAGGAATAGCTGCAACTATAACAACAGCTTCTTTTGATTATATTTCTTCAAGTTTAATTCCTGGAAATGATGATGTACAAAGTTTAGGAAGTTCAACCAAAGAATGGAAAGATTTATATATAGATGGAGTAGCATATATAGATTCAGCTTCTATCACAAACACAGATATTACAAAAGTAAATTCAGATTTAACTCCTACTGTAACTAATTTAAAAGATTTAGGTACTTCAGCATTACAATGGAAAGATTTATATGTTGATGGAAAAGCTTATATAGATGAAATATCAGGTTCAGGAACAGCAGGGGATTCAGCATTAACATCTAGTGTACATATAGTACCTGGTGTAGATGATACTTATAGTTTAGGTTCAACTGGTTTAGAATGGAAAGATTTATTTATTGATGGTACAGCTAATTTAGATAATGCAGTTATAGGAACTCTTACTTTAACAAGTTTATCATCAAATGCCCTTCCAACAACAACTAACGCTTATTCATTAGGAACGGGATCTAAAAGATATACTGAAGTATACACTACAAGTCAATCATTATCAGTAAGTGCAAGTTTATCAGCAATTAAGTTTGAAAATCTACCAACAACAGAAGCTAGAGCAAGACTTATAGGAACAGGATCATTATGGTTAGGAGGTCTTTCAGGATCATCTAGAAGTAATCTATTATGCGTATTTACAGGATAAAATTATGAAAAGATTTAATATTAAAGAGTGGCAAAATAAGTATTTACTTAAAGAACAAGAAGACCCTAGAAGGCCTAAGGATATTGAATTTGACAATGCTCAAGCAATGGATAGATTAACTCCTGATGATAAAGAAAAAGTTGGAGATATTCAACAAATGATGGCGGGAGAAAAATTAAAACAATTAGAAAAAGAAATAAAAAAAATAACAGGAGAACATGGCTCTATTTCTGAAAGAGAACCAGGAATTTATAGATTAAAATTTTCTTATGTAAGAAGAGAATTTGATGATATTAAATGGAATAAAATTACAGATTATCTTCAACATCTCGACTATGAAATTATAGATGCAAATAATTCTTACGAAGCAAATTATGATAGAGAAGAGCCGCCAGAATGGGTTCCAACAATAAAATTTAAATAAAAAACGTTATGAGTATATTAACAAATTTATTTTCAGGCGGAGCAGCAGAGCTTGTAAAAGGTGTAGGTGGTGTAATAGATAATTTACATACCTCAAAAGAAGAAAAACTAGCTGCAGAAGCAAAAATCAAAGAACTGATAGCTAACCATCAAGCAAAGATGGAACAAAATATCACAGACCGTTGGTCAGCTGATATGAATTCTGATTCTTGGTTAAGTAAAAATGTAAGACCACTAATATTAATATTTTTAGTTGTCTCTACGGTTCTTATGATATTTATCGACGCAGGAACAATTAACTTTACTGTTGAAGCAAAATGGACAGATTTACTTCAATTAGTATTAATAACAGTCATTGGTGCTTACTTTGGTGGGCGTACAATGGAAAAAAGAAAAAAATAAAATGGCAAAATTTGATTACAAAAAATGGATAACTGAAAACAAATATGGTAAAAACCCATTTAATAAATTATATGAGCAAGGTGTAGCTGATTTCGAAGTAAAAGAACAAACAACAGGTTCAAATTCATCTAATACTGGAAGTGGAACAACTGGTTCAAACACTGGAAGTGGAACAACTGGTTCAAACACTGGAAGTGGAACAACTGGTTCAAACACTGGAAGTGGAACAACGGGATCTACTACAGGATCAAATACGGGAAGCCAAGATTATTATTGTGTAGCGGATTCTAATTCTCCTACCCTTCAAAGTTGTATTCAATCAGCAACTGTCCCATATGCTGTAATGTCTGGACCTCATTCAGATTGTTCATCTTGTGCTGGAGGATTACAGAACCAAACTACAGGAAGCAACTATAACTCATGTTGTGATTGGTGTAACGATTATGGCCCAGGAGGACCTCTAGCAGGAACAGCTTCAGATCCATCTGGTATTTTTGATTCAAATATGGGTCAATGTATGGATTGGATGTGTACTGATCCTAATTATTGTGGTGGTGGAACAGCAGCATCAGCCTCTATAGCAACAACAACTGCTATTCAAGGAGGACCTTACCCAGGAAATTTTGACCCACAAAGTTGGTTTGAAAGATTTAAATCAAAACTTGGAGGTTTTAAAAGGGAAGAAAGAAAATGTAAATATCTAAATGGATTAATACAAACATGGACAGTTAAAATGGATTCTGAAACAACAGGCCCCGCAACTGATAATGCTTTATTAGCTAAAATCCAATTAGTAGAACAACTTATGAATGAATATGGTTGTGATGATATGAGAGAAATGAATACCTTCATGAAAGAATCTAAAATCATAAAAAATAAAAAAATTACTAAAAAATCACTTAAAAATATTATTAAAGAAGAATTAAAAAAATCATTAATAAAAGAACAATGGTCTGGTGAAGGTTGTGCAAGTTATTTAGCAACTTCAGACCCAAAATGTGTAAAATGTGCTAGTAGTCAACCAACCCCTTATATACCTCCATCATTTGGAGCTTCAGATACAGGCCCTCAATGTCAGTGTTGTGATGATGAAAGAACAACAGGGGGAGAAATAATTAGAGGATGTATGGATTCTAATGCTACGAATTTTGGTCAATGTTGCCCAGGAAACCCACCAGGATGTACTCCAAATACCCATCACCAAGAATGTTGTGAAGGTATAGTAATAAGAAACGAGGACCCATGTTCAGATAGAAATACAGCCCATGAAGAATGTTATTGGTGTAAAGGAGAAGGAAACACATCAGGATTATGTGAACCAGTAGGAGGTAATTTAGCTTATGCTTTAGGAGCAGCCATCCCTCTATTCCAAAATATAACAGATTGTCATACAAATACAGAATGTGGTCCTGGAGAACCAATCGATGATTGTGAAAAATGTTGTTGTGAAAAAGACATAATGCCAAGTGAACAACTAAGAGGATTAGAGATCCCTACATCGGATCCAGAACCTATGCCAGGGGGATGTATACCAAATACCCAAACACAACTATCCCCAACAGCAAATCCATGTAAATGTCCTCCAGGAACTATGGAAATTCCTTGTAAACCCGGACCTGGGATCCCAACATGGCCTAACGATGGAATTGCTGAAAGTAAAAAGTTAAGAAACACCATTTATAAAGAATTATTTGGTAAATAACATTTAGTCCGATTCATAGCCGGACGACTTAAATAAATTTTTTAGAGAGCTGTGGCCTCCAATTTGGTAGCCACAGCTTTTTTTTGTACGTTACCACAAAATCAATAAAGTATGAATATAGTAATTGTAGGAGCGGGGGTTGCTGGTGTAAATGCAGCAACAAAACTAGTAGACAACAATTTCAAAGGTAAAATAACAATCATTGATATGGGTTTAGATCCATATCGTAGACCAACCTCCGATGTAATGAGAGGTTTTTTAGGTGCGGGGGGTTGGTCAGATGGTAAATTAACTTATCACACATCAATAGGTGGTCATTTATTAAAATATACAGGCGAAGAAAAAGCCATGGAATTGATGGATCAAGTTATTGAAAACTTCAAACGTTTTCATCCAAATCCCAACGAAGTTCAATGTTCAGACCCAGCAAAAGAACCCGATTTTATTAAACCATATTTTGGCTTACGCTTATTCCCTGTATGGCATGTTGGAACGGATTATCTACATGAAATTGGCAAGAATTGGTATGATTATTTAGTAGATAATGATGTAGAATTTCATTGGGAGACTAAAGTTAGTGATATTGATTTTGATAATAAAGAAGTTATTTGTGGTTTAGGTGATGCACGAGACCCTATTTTTAAATATGATAAACTTATATTTGGTGTGGGTAAATCAGGAATTGATTTTGCAAAATCATTATCTGAAGAATATGAACTACCTACAGAACCAAAACCAGTACAAATTGGAGTACGTTTTGAAGCACCACAAAAACATTTTCAAAAATTAATTGACATTGCTTATGATTTTAAATTATATAGAAAATTTGATGCTGAAGGTGTATCATTAAGATCATTTTGTACAAACAACAATGCAGCTTACGTAGCAGCCGAACACACTTATGGTGATATAAGTTACAATGGTCACGCTAAAAAAGATAAAAAATACGAAAATGGTATGACTAATTTTGGTATATTAATGGAAATTAAAGGCATAGAAGAACCATTCAACTGGGCAAGAGAAGCAGTAAAAAAGATGCAAGAAGATGGCAAAGGGACATATTTTTCTCCAAGTCATAGAGTACCTTCAAAAACAACTGAAGGAGATTATGTTGAAACCAAAGTAGTAGAAAACATGGAACCTTTATATGATGCAATAGGAGATTATGCTATTTATATTCAAGATTTTATCCATGATATGGAAAAAGTATTCCCAACATTAGGTAAAGATTGGGGAGTTTATATGCCTGAAGTAAAATATTTAGCACCAGAACCTTTAGTTAATTACGATAATTTAAGTCTTACTAGGTTTCCTGATGTTCATTTTGTAGGTGATGCATTATCAGCAAGAGGCATAACAGTATCAGGAGCTCAAGGCACATTAGTGGCAGAACAATTATTAAAAAATTAAATATGGCAAATAAAGCAACAGACGAAGAATTACATAATATTAGAAAATGGATTAATCCTAAAGGAAAAGTAAGAAGAGTATATAAAATTGAAGAAGATGGTACTAAAACCAGAGCCCGTGTTTTACAGATGGGTGATAGATCAGTATTTCATGATGAAGAGGGCCCTGCTTTAGTTAATAAAGAACAAAAAAGAAAAGAATACTATTTAAATGGTATTGAATTTGATTTTGAAACATGGAATGAAATAATGAAAGGTAAAGAAGGATTACCATGGTACAAAACATCAGCAGGAAAAGGAACATCAAGACATTAATATATGAAAATAGGATTTTGTGGAACAATGAGTGTAGGAAAAACTACACTAGTAAATGCATTAAAAGAATTACCTGAATTTAAAAACTATCATTTTAGAACAGAACGTTCTAAACATTTAATGAATTTAGGTATACCTTTAAATACAGATAGTACATTAAAAGGACAATTAGTTTTTGCTTCTGAAAGAGCAGCAGAATTAATGCAAGAAAAAATAATAACGGATAGAACAGTTATTGATGTTATGGCTTTTTGTGATTTATCTAAATCAATGAAGGATCATGAAAAATTTTATTTAAATGCAACTTTATATTATTTAATAGATGAATATGATATTTTATTTTATGTTAGCCCTGAAGGAGTAGAAATAGAAGATAATGGTGTTAGAGAAACAGATGCAGAATATAGAGAAGCAATTGATAAAAAAATCAAATCAATTGTAAAAATGTATAGAAGTAATACAATTACAATTCAAGGCACTGTAGAAGAACGTATAGAGCAAGTTAAAAACGCAGTAGCTCAATATGTATAACATATAATATGGCCCAACAAAACATCAAACAAATCATAAAGCAGGAGTACATTAAATGTGCTAAGGACCCTGTATATTTTATGAAAAAATACTGTTGGATTCAACATCCAACAAGGGGTCGTGTACAATTTAATTTATACCCATTTCAAGAAGGTACATTAAATTTATTACAAAAACATGATAGAAGTATTATTCTTAAATCAAGACAGTTAGGAATTTCGACATTATCCGCAGGTATTTCGTTATGGATGATGGTTTTTCAAAAAGATAAATCAATACTTGTAGTAGCAACCAAACAAGATACAGCTAAAAATCTAGTAACAAAGGTTAAATTTATGTATGATGAATTACCCTCTTGGTTACAAATTGGATTTACAGAAAATAATAAATTAGCCTTACGACTCAAAAATGGCTCTCAAATTAAAGCAGTATCAGCAGCAGGTGATGCTGGTAGATCGGAAGCAATTTCTTTACTAATTATTGATGAGGCCGCTTTTATTGAAACCAATAAAATAGACGAAATTTGGGGTTCATCACAGCAAACATTATCAACGGGGGGTAAAGCAATTGTACTTTCCACACCAAATGGAACAGGTAATTTTTTCCATAAAATGTGGGTTAAAGCAGAAGAAGGAACAAATGGTTTTATTCCAATTAAATTACATTGGTCAGTACATCCAGAAAGAGACCAAGAATGGAGAGATAAACAAGATGATGAATTAGGCCCTAGAATGGCAGCACAAGAATGTGATTGTGATTTTACAACTTCAGGACATACAGTTTTTGAAAATGAAATGATGAAATTTATTGAAGAAACTTATATATGTGATCCTGTAGAAAAAAGAGGAATAGAAGGAGGACTACATATTTGGGAATACCCCGATTATACAAGAAAATATATGGTTGTAGCCGATGTAGCTAGAGGTGACTCTTTAGATTATTCAGCTTTTCATATAATTGATATTGAAGAATCAAAACAAATTGGTGAATTTAAAGGTCAAATAAGCACTAAAGAATTTGGCCATATGCTTTTTGCTATATCCACAGAATACAATAATGCATTACTTGTAATCGAAAATGCCAACATAGGGTGGAATACCATACAGGTAGTAATCGATAAAGGTTATGATAATTTATATTACTCACCAAAAGGAGACGCAGCAACAAACGCAGAAGCCTTCTTATCTAAAGGATATGATATAACAGACACAACAAAAATGGTTCCTGGTTTTACAATGTCAATGAAAACAAGACCATTAACAATAGGAAAATTAGACGCTTATTTAAGAGATAAAGCAATCGTTATTCAGGGTAAAAGAACATTAGAAGAAATGAGAACTTTTATTTGGATGAATGGAAGAGCAGAAGCCCAAATAGGATATAATGATGATTTAGTAATGTCTTTATCAACAGCGTGTTATATAAGAGACACAGCACTTAAATTTGCACAACAAGGAATAGATATAACTAATGCAGCTTTAAAAAGCTGGAAACGAAACGCCCCCACTATTTATAATAATGGGTCAATAAATAAAAAAGAAGCAGGTTGGACACAAGATCTAGGAGACAAAGGACAAGAAGACTTAACCTGGCTTCTTTAATATGTATTAAAAAACAATATAAATGGCAGACACTACTTTATTTACAAGATTAAAAAGACTATTTTCAAGTGACGTTGTAATTCGTAACGTTGGAGGAAAAAGTCTAAAATTAATGGATACTGGTAGGATCCAAAAATATGGAAACCTAGCAACAAATTCACTTTATGATAGATTCACACGTTTACACAAACCTGTAGGATCTTCACTACAATATAACCCAACACTTAATTATCAGTCAATGCGACTACAGCTTTATAGTGATTATGAAGCTATGGATCACGATCCTATTGTTGCAGCTGCTCTTGATATTATTTCAGATGAAACAACTACAAGAAATGAATATGGAAATGTTTTAAATATCAATTCATCTAATGAAAACGTAAGAAAAGTTTTACAAAACTTATTTTATGATGTTTTAAATGTTGAATTTAATTTAGCTACATGGGTTAGAAATATGTGTAAATATGGAGACATGTATTTAAAAATGGAAGTATCTGAAAAGTATGGCGTTTATAATGTTATACCTCTTTCAGTTTATGAAGTAGTAAGAGAAGAAGGAACTGACCCTGAAAACCCATCTTATGTTCGATTTACAATGGACCCAAATGGTTTAGCTTCAGGCGCAACAAATACAATAAGAAGAGACACATTTAGTTTAGAAAACTACGAAGTAGCACATTTTAGATTACTTACAGACTCAAATTATCTTCCTTATGGTAGAAGTTATTTAGAACCATCTCGTAAAGTTTTTAAACAATTAATGTTAATGGAAGATGCTATGTTAATTCATAGAGTTATGAGAGCACCTGAGAAAAGGGTATTTTATATTAATGTAGGAGCAATACCACCAGATCAAGTAGAACAATTTATGGCTGATACAATGCATAAAATGAAAAAACAGCCAATTATTGATCAAGCTACTGGAGATTATAATTTAAAATTTAATATGATGAATATGACTGAAGATTTCTATATCCCTATTAGGGGTAATGATGCTGCAACTCGTATTGATACCACTAAAGGTTTAGATTATGATGGAACAGAAGATATTGAGTATTTAAAACACAAAATGATGGCTGCTCTTAAAATACCTAAACCATTTTTAGGTTATGAAGAAGGAGTAGAAGGAAAATCTACATTAGCAGGCATGGATATTCGTTTCGCTCGTACAGTTGAACGTGTTCAAAGAATTGTAGAATCAGAATTACATAAAATAGCATTAGTACATCTATACTCACAAGGATTTACAGATGATCAATTAGTTGATTTTACTTTAGAATTAACCACTCCATCAATCATTTATGAACAAGAAAAAATCGAACTATATACTGCAAAAACAGGAGTAGCTCAAACTATGTTAGAACAAAAATTATTTTCTTCGGATTGGGTATATGAAAATGTATTTGGTTTATCTCCTGATGAATATAATAAACAAAAAGATATCATACTTCAAGATATGATGCATAAATTTAGACTTTCTCAACTTGAAAGTGAAGGTAATGATCCTGTAGAATCTGGTCAATCATATGGTACTCCACACGACTTAGCTGCATTATATGGTAATAAAAGAGATAAAGCAGTAGGTCCCGCTCAGGTGCCAACAGGATATGATGAAAGAGAACCAGGTCGTCCAGTTGAAAAACCTCAAAAATACGGTTCTGATAAAGGTAATTTAAGTAGAGATCCCGTAGGTAAAGGGGGATTAGAAGCTCCAGAATCAGAAAAACCATCAGATGGTAATAAAATTTCTACATTTGAAGCTGCAAGTCTTAAAAAATCACTTCAAAAATTAAAGAATAAAAAACAAATTATTAAAGAAGAAAACGAAGGGGGTCTTTTATCTGAAAAAAATATCAAGCCTCAAGAATAGTTTTATATTTATATACGATAAATTCGAATTTATAAAAAATGAAAGTAAAACATTCTAAGTACAAGAATACTGGAATTTTATTTGAACTCCTTACTCGACAGTTGACTTCTGATACTATTGCAGGGAATCAACCAAAATCACTGTCTTTTTTAAAAAAACATTTTAATTCAAAAACTGAATTATTAAAAGAGTATAAAATATATCATACTTTAGCTACTAAAAAGTATAAAAAAGATAGCCAAGCAGTAATGTTAATTAATACGTTAGTTGAGGCCCACGGAAAATTAAATAAAAGTCAGTTAAGACGCGAAAAATATAATTTAATTAAAGAAATTAAAGAAACTTATAACGTAAATGATTTCTTTAAAGCAAAAATAACAGATTATAAAGTAATGGCATCTATTTTTAATTTAATTGAAAACAGAAAAGCCACACCTCTATCTATTGTTAATTCTAAAGTAACTATTTTAGAACACATCACAGAAAAACCAACAAATACAAAGATAAATGGTGTTTTAGAAAATTTTGATAAACAAGATAAAAATACCAGATTACTTACATACAAAGTTTTACTCGAAAAATTTAATGACAAATATAGTGATTTACAAGACAATCAAAAAACATTATTAAAAGAATATGTTAACAGCGTTAGTAATAGTCCTGCTCTTAAGTCTTATCTCAACCAAGAAATCAAAGAAGTTAAAAAAGACATTTCAAGATATTCTAAAAAAGTTAAAGATAAAGTAGTACTTATTAAGTTAAATGAGACTAAAAACATGATTAAACCATTAGATAAAAAATCATATGTACAGGATGATAATGTTATTAACTTACTTAACTATTATGAATTAGTAAACGAATTAAAAAACATACATGGTTAGTCTTGTTGAATTATATAAGGTTAAAGAATCTGTTTTAGAAGATATAAGGGACACAGGAGATCCTGCTAGGGGGAATAAGGGTAAAGATAGAGAAAAAGAATTTTACTTTATAGATGAACCTACAGACCCCGAAACAGGAAGAACATCTTCAAAAGTAGTATATAAACGTTCTTTTGCTAATATGGTAAAAGATATAGAAGCGGAAGCTATTGATATGAAAAAACTATCTGATGAAAACCCAGACGATATGGTAATATATAAATTAGCTGAAGAATTACAAGATATGTTTAATACTTTCAGAACACATATAAGAAAAAACTATCCCGACGAGTATAAAAAAATATAAAAATGAAAAAAAAATTTGACATACATGAATGGCAAGCAAAATATTTGTTTGAACAAAGAAAGTTTCAATCAAAACTTCCACCTATAATTCATAATAAACATAAAAATGAAATAGAAGTCACAGGTATGGAACCAGATTCAAGTAACATGGAAAAAGAATTTAAAGTTATTGGCCCTAAAAACCAAAACGAACCTTTAGATGAAGTTACTATTGAATATAAGGGACAAGA
>VTLG01012558.1_pt1 | contig 12225 bp, 9 predicted proteins | sample 4694571 | NCBI WGS metagenome assembly VTLG01 (sample SAMN12604809, study PRJNA352737) | marine metagenome | biome: ENVO:00000447; feature: ENVO:00000209|ENVO:00000569|ENVO:01000036; material: ENVO:00002151; isolation source: viral sequences binned using virsorter ... | reverse complement strand
CGGTTTTTTGTCAGCACGCATTCTTTTTGTGCCTCTGACAGTAACCGTTTGAGATTCTTCGATGTTAGGGACCTCTTTTGTAATATTAACGCCACCAGTTTGGTAGCCGTCTTTACCAACGCCTAATGCTTTTTCAATTTTAACGTCTTTATTCATAAAAGTTTGTCCTCTTTGCCAATCTTTTCCCATAGTTTACTCCTTGTGTTAATTATACCTATTTTTTTCTAAAATTTCTACCAAAATCGTGTCTTTTACTTTTATCTGCCATTTGTTGTTTAGCAATAGACACTCCTGCACGTAAATGAGCTAATTCTTCGTTCTGTTCTAGCTTTTCATCGTGTTGTTGGTCATTCATTAGTGCTTTCATCTTATCAAGATTGATTCTTTGCTCTCCTTCTTCCTCTTTTCGCTCATTTTCCATAGCTCTTAAGTCAACTTCTCTAGATTTAATCTTTAATAATGGATCACCCGCAAATTCACCTGTAATTTGTTCTTCTTCTTTAGCATAATCTTCTTGCATTTCAGCAATCAATTGAGCTTTTCTGGCTTCAATTTGATTTGTGATCTGTTGAACTCTTTGTTGCTGTTGTTGCATCTGTGGATTTTGCATCATTCCTTGTCCCATAGCCGGATTTTGTGCTCCCATTTGTTGCATTTGTTGTTGTATCATTTGTAGTTCTTGTAATTCTTCTACAAATTCGATTTGAACTTGTTCTTGAGCCATTAAACTTATGTGCTCTAAAATATTTTTTTGTAATGCACCCATTACCATAGGATTATTCTGTACCATATTCAATCTCATAAAATTTAAGTGCGCGTCAATGTGTGCTTTATGATCTTGACCTGGAAAAGCTTGAAATGGCTTTTGAGACATAGACATAATATGTTCTAACGCCGGATCCATTGGCATTGGTTGTGGAGGGGGTGGTAAAATTGCATTTACGTTCTTCACACCTAGCGCATCATACATAGATCTATATGCTTGATATAGATTATGCATCTGAGGATTTGATTGCGCCAGTTGTAATTGACTTTGCGCTAAAGATATTCGCTGTGTTTGAGAGAATATATTAGGATCAGCAACTGGTAGAATATCTATTCTATCATCAAAGTCTTGTACTTTAACTTCTCTTCGTGCACCTGGTACATCATAAGGATAAACCGGTGGAAGATAAGTTTTAAATACTTCTGCTAATAATTTGAATTCTTGTTTTAAACCCACATACAATCTTTTGTGAATAGCGGACATTACTCTTGAGCCACGTTCTAATAATGCAACTGTTGTTCCTACCGCAGCTTGTTGATTCATATCACCAACTTGCATATCAGCGATGGCCGCGAATCGTTGACCTGCATCAACAACTATACCCATTAATTGAAGTAAAGTTGCATCGGGTCCTTTAAAAGGTAAGGTCATAAACTGATCTTTAATATTTCCGCCCGGAGCGTCGACATCTCTAAACTCACCAGGTTGTAAAGGTTGCGCATCATCTCTAACTCTAATTCCTCTAGACTTAAATCCCGCCGGTAAGTTAGCTAAAGTTCCTGCATCTAATAATTGTCTTAAAGCTGCTGTGGCAGTTCTAGTTAAACCACCAATCATATGAATTAAACCAAAACCATAAAAACCAGTTCCTGGTAAAAATTTAAACTGAACAAAATAATCTTTTTTCTTTTTAAGAGGGTCTTGTTGTGAGTAGTTTCTTCTAATGGATAAAATATCCTGAGTCGATTGTGCCACAGTTACAATGTAAGGTATTTTAATTCCTGTCGGTTCTCCATCTTCTCCAACATCTTCGTAGCCGTCTAAATCTAAATCAGTATGTATTTCAAATAAAGTATATTGATCTTCTTGACCGTCCTTTGTAATGCCTTCTAATTCTAATTTTTTATCTTGTAATTGATTTTCAGTAACCGGAGGTTTACCTAATTCTATGTCTTTATAAAAGCCTGATACTTGTTGTTTTCTTAGTTCATTTTCTGAAACTTTAATAACGTGTACAATTGCTTCTGCATCTTCTAAGGAATTTGCAGAGTAAGGTACAATTAAATCATCAGCAGGAACAAATTTAGAAACGGCTCTACCTAAAAGATCATCATAGTAAATTTTCTTAAAAGTTGAGCCGCTTAGAGGGAGGTAAAATAACATTTGGTCAAATTCTGGTTCATATTCTTTCATCTGATCCATAATTTGCCAATTCATAAAATCTTTAACCCGTTTGGCTTGTTCTTCTTTAGGAACATTTACGTCCCCTAAAATTTGAGTTCTTACTGGTCCATCAGCCGGGAGTAACTCTTTATAAGCCTGCGCTTGAAATTGCGTAACTGCTTCTGCAAGAACCGGGTGATTGACACCAGAAGCCCCACGAAATGGTTCTGTTCTTCTTTCATATTTAAATCCTAAAAGTTCTAATCCGTTTCTGTAAGTTTCTTCCCAGTCACTTCGGGACTCTTTGTATTCTGTATATTGGTCGAAAAGTTTATGACCCAATGGTTCTAACACATTATCTGGCATTGTTTCTGCTAGATTAGCAAAATGGTCTTGTGCTGGATCTATCTCTGGTGCAGTCGGATCAAAAGAAACTTCTGCTCCTCCTGTTTCATCCATTTCAATTTCAACGGGACCTGTAGGCGTATCTATAACTTCAGCCTTTTTTTCTGTCTCAATAATCGCTTCTTCGGGAATTGCGTTAGGATCAATATTGGGTAATGATTTATCTATAGTAGCCATAGGGATATTCTATCTTCTTTCGAATAATGTTTCAACACCTGAGCCACTGATATCAGGTATTTTTATTACTGTCAAATTAACTTCTGCATCGTCAACTCTGCCACCCTTGGCATTTCCTTTACGCCCTTTAGGAGGTTTAAAATTAGTCAACTCTACTATTTCTTCTATTTTTCTATGTCCTTTAGGATCTGTCTCTTTCATAAATCTTGCAAACTCTTCTGCCACATTTGGATCTGAGATATTAATGGTTCCTGTGTTTTCAATTCCTTCTAAAGTCTTTGTAGGTCTGGAAGCTCTTTTTAACTGAAGCATTTTACCTAGGTCACTCTGCACAACCCCTAAAACTGCTCCATAAATTTTCATTTGAGTTCTATCATCTAAATCATCATAAAGCATATCATTAAAGGCTTGAGGATTATTTTCAACCAATGCTTCTGCCGCCATTTGTGCATCCATTTTATAATCACCAGTTGAAAAAATATCGTCCACTGCTGCTCTAAGTTTAACTGGATCTTCCCAAACATTAACTGTTTCAGTTATGCTCATTGGATTTCTTAAATTAAAATCGTTTACAGCTTGAGCCGTTTCTTCTGTTGCGATAGCTCCTGGAGGTCGTTCCACCTCATCAGCTGTTTTAATAATATCATCACCAAACTTACTTCTAATAGCTCTTAATGCTGCCTGTAGTCCTTTAGGAACACCACCTCTCCACATTCCAACACGTCCGCCTGCTGCGTAGTTTCTTTTCCTGTTAATCCATTCTTCTAACCCACCAATGCCCCCAGTAATTTCTTCGTCAATAGCTTTATAATAATCTCCTTCGGGACTCATTGTTTTCATAACTTCTTCGTGTTCCATTAATTCTTTTCCAGCTTGAGGAACTTCTAGATCCGATGTAATTTCAGCCCCGGCTCTCCTTCCTACATCCGTTTCAAAATATACGGCAGTATCTCCTGTCCCGACATTTAACTCTACATTAATATCAGGTTTGTCTGGGTGTTTATAAGTTCTCCATCTATCTTCCTCTTTGATAACGCTTCCTTCATCCATAACTCTTTTTATAACCGCTTCGTAAAACTCAATTCCTTTTTGCATTGTATTGTCCGCAGCTTTGGTAATTCCTTCGCGGACAGCGGAGGGTCTAAATACATTTATGTATTTAGATAACATTGGCATTGTAGCCAGACCAATTAATCCTTGTATAAAAGCTCGTCTATTCATCTTTGTTAAAAAAGTTGTATAACATTCCTTCTTGGTTTTGATAATTTTTATAAGCGTCGTATCCTGTTAGTCCTAAAGATAATGCAAGTCCTGGTAATCCTAAAAATCTTGAAGCTCCGGCAATCATTCTTGGACTCAGTCCCATTCTTAAAATTTTACTTGTCATTCCAGGTCTAGCTTTACCTACATTACTTAAATCAAAATAACCTCTACCAGCTTGTCCCCAAGTTCTTTTAGGTGCGTCTCTAATAACTCCAGCACCTCTTGATAAAGGTTCCATAAAAGTTAATCCTAAAGCCGGACCCAATGGATCTGTTAAAACTTCAGTCATTGTGTCGCCTTCTTCTAATCTTTTGGCAGCAAAAGGTACTTCGAATAAAGCAGTCATTGCTGGTGTACCAAAAGTGGTTAGAACAGGTTTTAAAGCTCCGGTAATTCCTAAAGCAGATCTCGTTCTGCCTCTACCTAACGCTCTAGCTTTTTTATAAGCTCCAGGAATTTCTTGTGCAGAAAAACCTATAGAAGTTCCGGCAACAGTCTTGACTGGGTTATCTTTAATCCATTCTGTTACAGTTGCTTGACTTGCTTTGTCATCATTTAAAGGATTAACAAATTCTCCTAATTCTTTGTTATAAGTTAAAGCTCCAATTGCAGCAGCACCAGCCACAGCTCCTGCAGCAATTTTACCAGGTGTTCCAAGTTTTGGAAAAAGACTTAAAGCTCTTTGAGCAAAAGATTTTAATTTAGGATCATTAACTTTTGCAATGTCATTTAAAGTTTGTTCAGGAGCGTTATCAAAAGCAAATTCCATTTGTTCAACACACCCACCTCCAGCTACTCCTCCGCTTTTCATTCCAAAAATAGAACAGATTGGTCCTCCTTTTTCAGCCTGACTTATTAAATTTTTTTTAACTTGCTCTTGTATTCTAGGCCATTGTTTCTGAAGCCGTTGCAATCCTAATTCTAGTGAATCAGATGGTTTAACAGACCCCGGTTTTTTAAGTAAAGCTCGAACTACCGAATTCGGATTAGGTTTTTTCATTTCTATATCGGCAAAGTCCATAAATTTTTTAGTATTGTATAAATAAGGTTTAGCTTTCATATAGTCTCTAGCTAAAGCATCATATTCTTTTACCGTATCAGATGAAATTTTACTTATATCCATTCCGCTGTCTCTCAATCTATTAAAAAGAGGATCATTAGGATTTTTTAAATAATTTCTTAAAAGATTAGCTGTATATTTTGCATTTTCGAAAGGTGTAATTTTTTGAGAAGTTCCAGGTCCCCATTCACCTGTAGGTAAACTAACTTTTTTAAATTTAGTAATAGGAGTAGGATTTTTATTTTTATCAAACTGAATATATCCTATTTCATATCCTCCGGTTACATCTCTAAATTGTTTTCTAAGTTTATTTATTCCTTTATTGTACTCCGCTAAAGTAATTTCATCCGCTAAAAATTGATTTACAAGTGTTCGTTGTAAAGTGTCAGTTCTCATTTTAGTAAAGTTTAAATAAGGAGAAGTTCTAGTTCCTGTAACTTCTAAAGCGTTTCTTATATCTTTATTAAAAAGAAATTTATTTCCTATTTTTTTATTAATTAAAGTTCTAGGGAATGCGTGCTCAAAAGCCGTTCCTTTACCTTTACCTTTTTCAAAAAATTCTCGCACAGCTATTCTTGGTTTAGTAAAAATATTTTTAACTTGTTGTTTATTTAATATTTTCTTTTTGACTAAAGTATCCTCTACTGTTGTAATAGTTCCACCTTTAATTCTTTTAATTTTTTTAACTAGATCATCTGAAATATCAAAACGAGGTTTATCTGTTACTGGATTAACTTTATTATTTTTTAAAGCAGACATAGCACTATTAAATTGTTTTACAGTTAATTTCACGTCAGGGTGATTTCTTATTTTTGTACCTGTTGTAAGAGCAGGGTTTTCTTTCATAGCTTTTAAAATTTTTTCTCCATTCTCAGTGACATAGGGTAGTTGATCCGCCCCTTTCCCCCATAAAACTTTCCAGTTTAACTTGCCGTGTTTACCACTATATGTATCCTCAACAGTATAGACATAAGTATCAGCTACTCCCCATTTTTTTGCTATGTCCGCTCTAGTAGTATTAGGATTTTTTTTGATGTGCTCTTGCATATCCAAATAGTCCTGTTCCTTAACTTTTTTCGGATATCCTCTTTCTTCTAAAGTTTTAAGTTCTTTTTCAGTAAATCCCGTAACACCTTCTTTTTTAGAAGATTTATGAGCTTTAATAAAAGCTCTTTCTTTTAATTTAGGTTTGATGGATCTTTCTATTCCCCCGTATCCAGGAATATCCATTTGATAAATTGGTGATTTAGGATCTTTTACTTCTTCTTGTAAAATTCGTTCTATAACAATAGAACCTTTATCTTCTAAAAGTAAATCTTTAATACGTTGAATAACTTCAGCGTCGAACTGAACAGTTCCGACCATTATCCCCTCCTAGTGAAGAGCGAAGCTAGACCTCCGTTAGCGTAACCAACTCTGCCGCCCTTTTTTAGACGAGTACCAGTTCTTAAATTTCCTAGAGAAGTAGTTCCATAGGCACCAATAGCATCCATTACTTGGCCTTGTTGAGAAGTACTTAAGTCATCAAATGCTGTATTTAGATTTCCTCCAAATAATTGATGAGCTACTGCATTTTGAGAATAATTACCGGCAACCTGATTATCAATTTCAGAAAGATCGCTTGTGTTCCCCCAAGAATCACCTGGATAAGTTGTTCTTGTAGGTGGGAAACCAGAACCTACAAATGGATCGGGTAATGTACCCATAGCTAATTGTTCTTCAGCAGTGAATTCAGGTGTTGGATTCCTCCACTCAGCAAATTTCTCTCCAATGTTTTTCACTCCTTGAAAGGCGTCGCCAGCATATGGAATATTTGTTAATCTATCAGTTATGGTATCAGCCCAACCTTTATCGCTTACATCTCCCTGTAAATCTGCTCCCCACTGTTCAATTCCTAATCTGTCATTTATAGTATTACCCCAACCTTTTTTGCTTACATCTTCCTGTAAATCTGCTCCCCACTGTTTAACTCCGGCGTCTTCGAGTGCTCCCTTGTAAGTAGGCCAAATATTTTTTGCCAGTTCAAAATTATCCGGGTTATGTGTCCAGTCATAAACTTTTTCCCCTCCTGATTTAATAAAGTCAGTAACAGGGTTATCCATCCACTCCCAAGAATCACCTGTTTTATTATTCCACATACCTTCGTACTCAGAAGCGGGAGGAAGTTGATAAGGTTCCGTATTAACATCATATTCCACACCATATTCTGGTCCTATAGCACCCGTAGGCCATAAGGTTTCAGGATTAAACATACCGCCCTTCCACGCACTTTCTCCCAGTCCTGGAATTTTTCTATTACGATTAAAATCTTCTTTAAAACGATCTTCATATAAACCTTTTCTATTGTCTGCACTAAAATCTCTAGGTTTTTTCTTAGAGAATAAATTGGACAGAAGCCCTAATATTCCCAATGGCATTGCGCCTCTTGTGTCTCCAAAGTTTTCGTTGTCAGAATAATATCCTAATGTTCCGCCTTTGCCAGTAGTACCTCTGGCTTCAAATCCAGGTTTTTTTCCAAAAATACCCGGCATTCCTTTTATTCCTCTATAGCCAGGAGCCCCTCTACTAAATAAATTTCCCAAGAAACTTGGTGTGCCATAAGATTTGTAACCTGAACCTATATATTTATCTTTATACGTTCCGTCTTTTTGTTTAACTTTTACATATTCTGGTACTGCATATTTTCTAGTCTTGGGACCGGTCGGAACTGTTTGACCAATCTTTTTTTGACCGGTTAATATCTCACGCATATGTTTTTCGTTCATCGCTCTATTTCTTAAATCTTGTTGAGTATTTCCTCCTCCACTTCCAGCAGGACCCTTACTGTAAGCACCTCGAGATCTATCTCTAGTATAATCCCCTTGGGAGTCTAAAGACATAATTCCATCTGGACCTGTGTTAGGGCCATTCTTTAATGAACCGTGTAAATTCTTTTTAAGTAATAAATCTTTTTCTGCTTTTGTAATATAAGCTAGTTCTGTCGATGGCGCATCCGGACCTGACTTCCATTTAACTGGAATACCACTTACAGTCTTCTGGGTGCCTAAATAATTTCTTGCAGGTTTACTGCCTCCTTGCATTTCATATTTCATTCTTTTATCAATCGTCATTATACTAATCCTCCAGTTCTAAACATCGGTGGTTCCGCTGTTATTAGTTGCATAATTTCATCTACATATTTTTCCCAAAATGTCATATCATATTTTATATCATTAATCTCTAAATCTTCTTTTATCGCTTGGACAAACGCATCGGGATCATTTTTAAATTGTTTCTCATCTATAAATCTAAAAAATTCACTACTTTTCTGTTCTCCTATTAAAGCATCGAGATCATCCATTACTCTGTACTGAATGTTTCTTATAAGACTGTCCGACATATCTCCAAAATCATCTTTACCCATTGGGCCATCATAAACTCTGTCCGGATCCCCTTTCCACCACCGCGGTCCACGCTCCAATTTGTCCGCATCTAAATCCGATAATATTTCTTGTTTAATTGGGGTATCTGCTCCCATCTCTGTGGCTCGCGCTACGGTGGTCGCGGCTCGTTTGCCTTCTGTAATATCTCCGCCGGATCCTGTTACAACTTTTCTAATATCTGGGTTGGTAAAATCTTTATCTCTCATTTTTCTAATTAATCGAGCGAACTTATCTCTTTGACTCCAATTTTTAATTCTACTTGTATCCAGAGGTCTTTCAGATGCTCCAATATCATCCCAGTGGACAGGGCTTGGAATTTTTGTAAATTCACCACCTTTACCCCGATTATATCCGTGATACTCTTTAGGAATCATTGAACCAATTCCTTCCTTACTGCCTCGCTCAATAGCAATTAATTCTTGCCAACTTTCGTCTCCTCTTAAAGGCACGCCAAGTCTTTCTGACATCATTTCATAATTAATTTTATCTGTAGGAACTTCTAATCTTTGAGATGTTACTGAAGATTCACCAGGAGGCACAATTTCCCCTTTATTTAAAAATCCTTTAAACGCATCAGGGGTTGTAACATTGCTGGGTGCAAATTCTATGAATTCATTTTCAATAATAGCTCTCTCGCCAGCGTCAATAGTTTTTCCACCAGTTTGTTTAAAATACTCGGAAACAATGTCCTGCATTTTTAACTTACCAGCTTGAATGCCCGGTCGTGCTGCTGTTAAAATTCTTAATAAAAGTTTACTCGCCATTAGTAATACGTTCTCTCCATTTGCGGCATTTTCTTATCTTTATAATCTTCAGGGTGAACTACAAATCCGCCCTGTCTGAATCTCATTACCGCTTGTGTTGTACTGTCCACCAAATCATCGTGATCCCCGTAAGGAAATGATGCACACTCTTCTATAACCTCTTCTGCGAATTTTTCATCGGGCGCCCAAATGATTCCCGACTCAAAAAGCGGGGAAACGGCGTTTACTCTAGCGTGTTTATCTTGACCTTTGCTAGGAGTGTAATTTATAACAGGAATACCGATTTTACGCAACTCATAAGTCAAAGGTAATCCAGCTGCTTTAGCTTCTATGATAACCGTCTCAGGATTCCAATATCTGTATTGCCGGAAGGCTTCTTTTCGCAAATCAGGAAACTCTACCCGTTCTTTATAAGAATCTAACAAGATTAAATTGGCAGGACTATCTTCATTGGGATAGAAAACACCCCAGGTGGTTATAGCTGTAAAGTCGGCTGTTTCCTTTTTTAAATAAGCGGTATCGTAAGATTGTATGACGTGTTGCAGCGGAGGAATATGAGGCTTTTCCCAAGTCTTCCACCACTCCCGCTTGATTAGCGATCCTTCTTCCGCTGTCGGGTTTTGCATCCACTGCGCGTTCCACTTTCCAATACTAAGTGAAGCTTTAACTCCATCGAGTTCATCTTTGTTCCAATATCCTGGCCAAACAGGTTTCCCTGATGGCATAATCGCTGGAAATTCAATAATTTCCCATTTATCGGATTTTAATTCTTTTTGAGATTTTAATAATGCTCCAGTTAAGTCTTTCATATTCCATCTTGTCATAACGAGAACAATTGCACCTCCTGGCTGAAGTCTTTGACGAGGTCCTGATGTATACCATTCATAAGCCCGTTCCAACGCCGGCATATTGAGTGCATCTTGCTCAGAGTGAGGGTCATCGATGATCAGTAAGTCCGCTCCACGGCCCGTGATGGCCGATCCGACACCGGCTGCGTAGTATTCACCGCCCTGGGCTGTCTCCCATTTACCAGCGGCCTGACTATCCTCTCTTAACCGGGTTTTAAAAATTTGTTGGTATTCTGGGCTATCGATTAAAGTCTTCGCTTTACGCCCGAAGCGGATCGCGAGTTCTGTTGTGTGGGTCGTTTGGATTATTTTTAAATCAGGCTTACGACCGACCATCCAGGCGGGAAGTAAGAAGGATGCAAACTCAGATTTTGTATGCCTCGGTGGCATATTAATGATGAGTCTTTTAATTTTGCCGTTTGCAATGTCATTAAATTTTTCCGCAATTTTTTGGTGATGTTTACCTTCAATAAATTGTGGCCAAACGTGCCGAACAAAAGATAAAAAGTCACCGTGAATTTTAGTTTGCTTTGTTTTTTCATCTAGCTTCATTGCTAGCTTTAGAAATTCTTTTTGCGCGTCGGGTGGGAGTTTATCTATAATTTCTTGTTTCATAAATTTTTTTGCAGAATTTTTTTAACTCTGTTTCCTTCTCATAATGGTTTTATAGCACATCTAAGTCTAAATCAAAGTCTAAAGGTCAAAACTTTGGGACCCCTTTTTAGCCTGGGAGGGTGGGCCCGAAGTTCTCGAGCAAAAAGCCAAAAGCAACGAGACCCCTATTATTAGGGGTCTCGTTCTACTTGTTTAGAGTTTTGTGATTAGTCTAGTAATTTAAAGTATGCGTCGGTGAAGTTCTTTTGAAACCAAGTCAAACCCTTTTGCATAGTGTCAAAGTCCTCGCTCATTTCTGCGCCTATGATTGTGTCATAGATTGCAACAGCAAACGTTGGTAGCTTTGCTGATTGTTGGTAGTGTTCATCATTATGCCTATTGTGAACAGTCATAACTTTCGTTGGCTCGCTACCCATAAAGCATTGGTCAAAGGGTTTAGGTATTGTGTATTGTTTGTTGTTATAAGTTATATTCATATTATCCTTTCTATGTATTTAATGTATAATTACTATCATTGTATTGCGCGTCTGTCAAATCGCGTTCCTCGTTCGTAATTATATTATACGAGTAATACTCGGCTCGGTTATTGCTCTCGCGTTCCCAATTATAACGATATCTTTTGCGCCACGCGTTATTCTCGGTCAATACTATTGGTTGAGTTATTCTTCCAAAGTAATCAAGGGCTCGCTCGCCATAAGTTTCAAACCAATCGCGTTCACATTGCATTGAACACGCGTTGCCACCTAAATAATACATTGATGTTCTTCTTCTAGTTTGATTTACTTTGTTTCCTTTTGTACCTCTTTTCCTATCCTTTGTATCGTAAGTATGACATTGTGTTCCTTGACAATATTTCATTATGCAGACCTCACTTTCCACGAGCCAGTTGCACATCTATAATTATGTGCGTCCATATCATAATGAACATAATAAGGTTGTCCTTTTTTATTAGTTCCATATCTGCTTTTTTCGTCGTGCTTTGCTAGTCTTGTGATGTGTTTGCCTTTATCTAACTTTTTGCCATTATGTGTTTTAGCAAAATAAGTTATATAAAAAGTTTTGTGCGTGTTCATAAATTATCCTTTCTTTTGTTATGTATGGGATAATACATTATCCCATACATTAATCAACCTTTAATTTACACTATTTTGTTTTTCATATTCCTTTCTAATAGCGATTTTTTGCTCTCTTGTTATATGAGTATTTTTCATACCTTTAATCATACTCGCAAGATTTTGTGGATTATAGATTGTCAAGCCAGTAGAATTACATCTAACAAGTTCAGCTTCATCAATCGTGATGTCTAGTTCTTTCATCAACTCAACACCCTCGCTTAAATATCTATAAGCTTTCAAACCAGTTTTCATAGCTTGTTTTTGTTTTTCAATACTATCTATCCATTTTTGATGACAAGTGATGACATTTGCTTTTGCTTGTTTCCAAATCTTAAAGAATAGAAACTCCTCTTTAGTACAAGCAATAGTTCGTGAACGACAATGTGAAGTTCCAATAATATCTAAAT
>VTLG01007329.1_pt1 | contig 12225 bp, 11 predicted proteins | sample 4694571 | NCBI WGS metagenome assembly VTLG01 (sample SAMN12604809, study PRJNA352737) | marine metagenome | biome: ENVO:00000447; feature: ENVO:00000209|ENVO:00000569|ENVO:01000036; material: ENVO:00002151; isolation source: viral sequences binned using virsorter ... | reverse complement strand
TAGCAAATGATCTTGTTGCACCAGCTACGCAACTTGCTATTGATCCTCCAGATCCAGATAGACTTGCTAACGAAATACAAAAAAATATAGAAGCAATAAATAACGGAGATATGAGTATAGAAGAAGCTCTTAAGAATGAGGCAGCAGATGAACCTAGAAGATTAATTAGTCGCAGCGGTAAAACACAATATGTAGAGACACCTAGCGAACAATTAGCTGCGTCTTACAAAGCATTTAACGATTTAATATATAACCTTACATTTGACAGAGCAGAAGCTACAGGCATAGCAAATCTCGATAGAGCTATGTTATTTAACCAGGCTGTAGATAAATTAAGAATGGATGGTGGAGACTCAGATGCAATAATATCAAGCGTAGAAAGAGCATTAAAGGGAGATCCAAGATCAGCGGATGACTTAATTGCTTTAGCTACATTGCAATTACAAACAGACATTGTAAGAAATAAGACAGGAATACAAAGCCAGGCATATTTATCTGCTCCTGAGTCAGAAAAAGGTATTGAACTGCAAAGGCTAAAAGCAATGCTAGGAGAGCAACTAAAACTAGATGTTGCGTATATGAGTGTAATGAGAAAGACAGGTCAAAGATTAAGTATGGGTAAGTTAATGTTTAGAGCAGATGACGTAGATTTATCTGACTTACCTAGCGAAGTAACTCTTAGAAAAGGTACATCTAACGAAGCTGGTGTAAAAATATTACAAGATGGTTTTGACGTTACCCAGGAGACAGGTGCTATGGGTCAAGCTGTCTACTTTACTACTGACGAAAACAGTATAAGAGTAATGGATGGTTACGATAACGCAGAAATATATGGCGATTTAATCAACGACATAAAAATATTAGACCTATCTGCGATGAATAAAAGGTTAACTGATCTAGTAAATGACTTAGGATTAGGCAAGGTAAAGAAAACTAAGAATGGATTAGAGTTAAACCCTGCACAAATAGAAGGTATAAAAGCATATTTAGCAGATAGAGGTTATGCAGGAATAAGATACGAACCTAGAGATACAGGTCGCCCTAATGCGCCAGCTGACGAAATAGCTATCTTTGACAATAATTCTGCTAACAGAATAGTAGGATCTGATGCAAGCGTACCTCCTAGTGCAACACCAGAAGCACCAAAAAGAACTTTATTAGAACAAGCTATTGCAAAATCAGAGGACTTATTAAACGATAAGTTAGATCCTAAGTTGCTAGATGCTATAGAAAGCGGAGAGCTAACACAGGAAGCAATAGAACTTGGAGATGTTATGGTAGCTATCTCTAACTATTCGCAAAAAAATAGAGGATTTAACAAGCACATATCTGACTTAATTGAACAGACTCCTAAAGGTGGGTTAACACAAAGAAGATTACTTAACTTCTATCGAGGTGCAATATTATTGTCAGGAGAAACTACCTGGAAGATGATGTTAGGTGGTTTATATAGAGCAGCTACATTGCCTGTAATACAGACTATGGGAGGCTTTACTAGAGGCGTAGGTCAATCTATAACAGGAAACAAAGCAGAGGCATATAAGAGTTTTAGAAGAGCAAGACTAGGAGCAATGATATATGGACAGTATTACCAAAACTTAGGTAATGCTCTCCGTCTTATGGGCGCAACAATAATGGAAAACGAAACTTTTGGTAACTTAGGTGTAGATCAAATGCAACTTAGAAGTAATAGTAGATTTAGCCCTGTAGATCAATTAAGTCTAGGGAGTGACGAAGTACAAGTAAGCAAGAAAAACGATATTTGGCACGCAGATCCAAACAATAAAAACTTTCTTGCTAATGCTGCATTAAGAGTTTTAAGCGCAGTACCAAAGGTTACAGGTCGTTTAGCTGGTGGTGTAGATACATTTATGAGTTCACTAGTTGGACCAAGCATGGAATATGTCAGATTTTTAGACCAGGAGTTATATCATGCAGAAACAGTATTAGGTATGCGCCCTGGATCTAATGAAGCATTTAACTATGCAAGTGATAGGGCTGTTGAGTTAGTCAAAGCAGAAATGATAGACGTAACACTTGCTAATGGCAAGAAGATAGAAAATGGTGCGCTTACTGGTCAAAATGCAAGATATATTATGGATTGGGTTAACTTTACTGATTCACTAGATGTTGTACCAGCACCAAGAACATACGACTATGGTGTAAGAAAAGCTAGAGAAAGTGGTATTACAGATCCTTTAGACGTGCATAACTTTGCAAATAAATATGTAAATGAAGGTAGCAATATATTTAACCAAGGTGGTGCAGCTGGTGGTATGGCAAAAGCATCACAAGCTGTAGGACTTGTACCAAAAGCACTAGGTAACGTAGTAGAAAACTATCCTGCATTTGGTCTTATATATCCGCTGCCTAGAGGACCAATAAATATTATTAAAGCAAGTGCAAGAGCATTTCCTATTACTGCACCATTTGTAGATACATTTTGGAGAGATATAACTTCAGAAGATTTATTTACAAGAGATAGAGCTATAGGAGAAATGGCATTTGGCACTACAGTACTAGCTGCTGGTATAGCGTTAATTTCTACAGGTCATGTAGAGTTTACTGGCTTTAGATCTACTAACTATAGAAACAGAGAAGTTGGACCAGAAAGTGTAGAAAGAGGTAGAGAGCCTATGAGTATAAGATTTAAAAATCCATTTAGTGACAGTGAAGAATGGACACCCTGGTACTCATTACAAACCTTTGATACGTTGAGCAATATTTTTGGTGCAATAGGAGAATATGTAGAGGTTGGCAACAGCCTTACAGAAGAAGAAAAAGAAGTAGAAAGCTCTATAGTTGTAATGAAGATTGCACACGTTGCAAGAGCATTAGGTATGGGTCAATTTAGTAAGCAGATACTATCTAGTATTACTGAACTGTTTGACGTTGTAGCTGGATTTGATGAAGATGCTGCAAGAAGAATGAAGAAAGGTAAAACTGGTGCATTTAGTAGATACATAGAAAGAAAACTATCATCATTGCTAGTACCAGCTGCCATTAGAAAAATTAATATAGGAGAAGCAAGAAGAGATATTGTAGCTAGTGAATTACCTTTTCCATTTAATGTTATATCGAACACCGCTCAAAGAATACAATTACAACTTCCTGGAGCAAGAGAAGGACTACCACCTGTACTACATAACTACTCAGGAGATCCTATAGACGACAGAGATTACGCTGGTACAGGTGCAATACCAGAAGATATGCCCTGGCTAAAGTTTTTCTATAAAATGCTTACACCTACTTCTGCATTTCCTAGTCGCTCTAAATCTACACATCCTGTCGATGTAGAACTAAGCAAGCTATATGGCAAAGGCTCTAATTACAAACCCTGGAATGATAATATTTTTAATTTGCCAGGCAAAGTTCTTAACAGGGAAGAATTAAACAGACTAATAACTATAGGTACAAAAGAAATTAAAAACGAAGCTGGCAATACTTTATGGGAAGAACTTACAGCATTAGTCACAATAGATCCAGTTTATGCCTCTCTGCCGTATGATGTTAGCAGCGATGTTGAAAACCCCAGGATGACAATGATTAAAAATGTCGTTGCTGAGTTTAAAGAAAAAGCAAAAATTAAATTCTTAGAAGAAAGACCAGACATAAACAGCCTTATAGAAGAAAGAGATCAAAAGATCATTGATAAACAATATACAAGAGATAGACTTAATAGTATGAACGACAAACAAAGTCGCAATGATTCTAACCAATTCCTAGCTCAACTTAACTAATGGCTTTCGCACAACGCATAATAACTAGCAATTCAGCTGGAGATCAGGAATTTACTTTTACCTTTGACTACATCAAAGAAGAACATATTAAAGTATTTGTTAATTTTGTAGAAAAAACACAGGGTACAGGGAGCGACGAGTTTCAAGTAATAACCAATACAACTCCAAAAAAAGTACGCCTTAATACAGGATTAAGTTCCGCTAACACTAGAGTAGAAATAAGAAGAGTATCATCACTATCTACTCCCTTAGTAGATTTTGCGGATGGTTCAACACTTACAGCTACTGATTTAGATACAGCAGAAAAACAAAGTTTGTTTATAGATCAGGAGTTAGATGACGCACTTAAGCAAGGTATATCTATAGATACAAGTACAGGTGTTCCAACACTTAACAGCCAAAGATTATCTAATGTTTCAGATCCAGTTAATGCACAGGATGCTGTAACAAAAGCGTATCTAGAAAGAAGTGGCAGTATTACATCTACACAAATACTAAACGGAACTATTGTTGATGCTGATATAAATGCGTCAGCTGCTATAGCTGGCTCAAAACTGCAAGCGTCAAGCGGTTCTAATGCTGGATCTATGTCTGCTGCAAACTTTACGAAACTAGCAGGAATAGAGAGTGGAGCAACAGCAGATCAGACTAATGCAGAAATAAGAGCAGCAGTAGAAGCTGCTAGTGACAGCAATGTATTTACCGATTTAGACCATACAAAATTAAATAACATAGAGGCTAACGCTACGGCAGATCAGACTAATGCAGAGATTAGGGCTGCTGTAGAAGCTGCTAGTGATTCAAATGTTTTTACTGACGCAGATCATACCAAGCTAAATAATATTGAGGCTAACGCTACGGCAGATCAAACAATAACAGAAATAAAAAGCCTTATAGCTGGATCTCCTCTTGATGCTTCACACCTTGCAAGTAACTCAGTTACAACTACGCAAATAGCAGATGCAGAGCTAACAACACTAGCTGGTATGCAATCTGGTACAGCATCTAAGTTAGCTGACAGCACTGCCCTTACTTCTGATATTGCCGATCTAAACCAGTTAGATGGCATGGCAAAAGAAACATCTATCACTAATAGCAATACTAAGTTTCCTACTTCTGCTGCTGTTGTAAACTTTGTTGCTAACCAAATAGCACCTGTTGGCGGTTTAGAAGTTATAGCAGATGAAGATAGTTTTCCTACAACACAGCCAGTGTCAGGTGTTGTTATTAGTATTTCTAATGCTGATGGTTTAGTTATTAATAGTTCTGGAGTAGCAACAAATGCGAGGACACTCGGCAATGGTAGCGACAACGTAACTATAAATAATTTTCCAGCAAGTCTCAGGAGTAAAACATTATCAAATAATTTAGGTTTACTTGTAAGCTCTACAGGTGCAAGTCAAATATATAACTATCATAAATTACTAGCAAAAGAAGAAGATGTTTTACAATTATCTGATGACATAAATGATTTTAATAATAGATATAGAGTTGTTGACCAAAACCCTACAAGTGATAATGATGCAGGAGATTTAATATTTAACAGAAGTACTCAAAAATTATTAGTTTATAACTCAACATCAAATGCTTTTGAAGAAGCACAATCTGTTGGTAACTTCTTTATATCTACACTTAGCCCTGCATTTAATGGAAGTTTACAGGACTTTACCATTACAAACGCACCTACAAACGCACAACAAATAATTTTAAGTATTGGTGGTGTTATACAAAAGCCTAATAGTGGTACATCTACACCTTCAGAAGGTTTTGCTTTATCAGGAAGCACTATTAAATTAGCTGCTGCACCTCCTAGTGGAACAGATTACTTTGCAATAGTTCTTGGTTCTACTGTAAACATTGGTACACCAAGTAACAACACAGTAACAAGTGCTATTCTTCAAAGTGGATCAGTTATCGAAGCTAAGTTAGGAAGCGGTGCGGTAACAAGAACTAAATTAAATCTTGTATCTACATCTTCTGCGCCTGGACTAGAAGTAAAAGGCGATGGCTCTTCTGATGGATACTTACAACTTAACTGTAGTCAGAATAGTCACGGCATAAAACTTAAATCTCCACCTCATAGTGCATCACAAAGCTATACTCTTACATTCCCTTCTAATATTGTTAGTGGTCAATTTTTAACAACAGATGCTAATGGTAATTTAAGTTGGGCTGCTGTAGTTACTGACCTGGTAAATGACAGTTCACCGCAGTTAGGAGCTAATTTAGATACTAACGATAAGCTAATACAGTTTAATGATGCTGTTGCTGGTAACAATTATAGTGGTGCAAGATTTGGAGATGATGATGACTTATGGATTTATCATACCCCTGGTAATCTTTCTGTAATTAGACAAAATACTTCTGGTAAAACTTTAACCATACAAAACTCTGGTGGTAATACTTTGATTGAAACTTTAGGTGAGTTTAGGATTCAGAGTTGGGAAGGAGAAAGTATTGGTAAATTTATTAGAAACGGAGGAGTAGAACTATATTTTGATAATTCAAAAAAATTCGAAACTTTAACTGGCGGAGCTAAAGTAACAGGAAACTTTATTTCTACTGGTGATATTCTTGTAGACTCAGATAGTAATAAATTAAAAATTGGTCTAGGTGAAGATTTACAACTTTATCACGATGGCTCAAATAACTATGTAAGACAAACAACAAATATTGGTGATTTATATTTATATAATGACCATAATGGTATAGTTTTTGGAGCAGCAAATGGTATTAGATGGGTAATAAATTCAAGTGGTCAATTTTATCCAGAACTAAATAATACTTATGATATAGGTACAACAGCAAAAAGAGTTAGAAACATCTACACCAATGACCTTAACTTATCTAACGAAGGTCATGGTAATGACGTTGACGGAACTTGGGGAAGTTATACTATACAAGAAGGAGCAGAGGATTTATTCTTGATTAACAAACGCAATAGTAAAAAGTATAAGTTTAATTTAACGGAGGTATCATAATGGCTATTAATTTTAGTGGTCTTTCTAATGAACCTATGACGTTACCTGATAACTGCTTTCAAGGTGGTTTTTGGGTAACAGATAAAAAATCAACTAATACAGATGGTGGTTCATTTAGTAGTGGTGCTTGGCGAACTAGAGACTTAAACGAATTAGAATATAAATTTGGCAATGTAGGTACTGTTTCTGTTGGAACTAATACTGTAACTGTTACAGCAGGTTGGTGGCTGCTTATATGGTCTGCACCTGCTATAAGGGTTGAAAGACATATTAGTAGAATATATACAAGTTGGGGTGGTATTCAATATGGTACTGCTTCTAGAACTCCGTCAGGTGGGTATCACAACGAAAGCAGATCATTTGGCTGTGCAAGATTTTATTTTAATGGAAGTCAGTATTTTCAAGTTCAACATAAGTGCGACAATGGTCAAAGCAGTAGTTATGGTTTTGGTGATGGTCAAGTAGAGAACCCTCGTTTTACTGAGGTTTTATGCCTTAAATATATTTACGATACCGCAGGAGCTACACCTTAATTATGGCTATTAACAACGATACAGATATTAATGTTGCCTTAGTGCATTTAGGCAAAAATGCTAATGAATATCAATTAGATCAAAGTGTACCTCCACATAAAATTGTTAGTTGGAGTTCTGAAAATAAAGATGCACAACCTACTGATGATGAAATAAATGCAGCTTGGATTGATTGGAAAGCAAAGGAACAGTACAAACTTTTAAGAGCAGAAGAATACCCAGATTGGACAACACAACTTGAATATATTTATGACAATGGTATAGATAAATGGAAGGCAGATATAGTCGACCCTGTTAAAGCCAAGTACCCAAAACCTAGCTAATTATGGCATTAACAAAAGTTTCTACACCTGGAATAAAAGATGAAGCTATAACACTAGCTAAGTTATTACATGGCGATGCTAATAGCGATGGAAAATTTTTAAGAGCAAACAACGGAGCAGATCCTACGTTTGAGACAGTAAACACAAATTTAGTAGCTGATACAACTCCACAGCTAGGTGGTAACTTAGATTGTAATGGTAATAATATTGCTTTAGATGATGCTAATACACTTAGCTTTGGAGATAATACTGATTTACAAATTTATCATAGTACAGATAACATTATTAAAAATGCTGTTACTGGCAAAAATTTAAAAATACTGTCAGCTAATAATAATGTTGCAGCAGTTTTTGAAGATAATGGTTCAGCTGAACTTTACGAAGCTGGATCTAAAAAACTTGAGACTACAAGTACTGGAGTTACTGTAACAGGTGCTGTAACAGCTACATCATTTAGTGGTGACGGATCAAACTTAACAGGAATATCAGCAGGGGTGTCTGTTAGTAATAACGCAGATAACAGAGTAATTACTGGTGATGGTACTAATTTAGTTGCTGAATCTGCTTTTGTTTTTGATGGCACTAAGCTAGGTTTAGGAACTCATACTGGCATACCAAATACAAAAGTTGATATAGGTCTAGGTGTTCATGTTGGAACAGGAGATGATGACGCTGCTGATTGGGGTGCTAATAATGTTTTTCAATTAACCGCAACTGGTGGTAACGCAGCCAACAATGAAGTTTTAATGGTAGGCGCTCATTCTGGCGGTGTTGGACAAATTGCATCTGGTATTGGTTTTGGTAGAGAGAGTACAACTAACTGGGGAACTTATTTAAGTTTTAAAACTCACCCTACTGCTACATCTAATATTGACCAATTAAAAGAACGTATGAAAATATTCTCCGATGGGAGAGTAAGCATGACTACAACAGATAGTCCTCAAACAGGTGCTAGTTCATCTGCTAATGAGTTAACTATATCTGGCGATAGTGTAATGGGTATGACGTTACATACTAATAGTACAACAGGTCAATGTAACATATATTTTTCTGATACTGGTAGTGCATATCCAGGAGCAATCTCATATTTGCATCAACATAATCAACTTAGACTTAATGTAAACGGGAACTATTCTGCTCCTGTTATGCAGTTTAACTCTGACTTAACAATATACTTTCAGAATACTATATATTCTAACGGAGCATCATACAGTACAGGTTCTGACCTTCGTATGAAATCTAATTTAGTTAAGTTTACTAATACACTTCATAACTTAAAAAGCATAAATGGATATAAATTTGACATAACAAATAGTACTACAGGTCAAACAAGAAAATCTGCTGGTCTTATTGCTCAAGAAGTAGAAAAAATATATCCAGATTTTGTAGTTGAGAACCCCGAAACAGGAATGAAATCTCTTGAATATAATACATTTATAGGTGTATTAGTAGAAGCTATCAAAGAATTAACAACTAGGGTTGAAACATTAGAAGCTGCTTAGTTTTTGTCAATAATTAATAAAACTGCTAAACTAACAGCAGGCAAACCTACCACTTAAGCATTATGGCTAGACCAACAACACAAGAATTATTTGAAAAGCAAAAAGAAATTGCTGAAAAATTTAACGCTCAACAAATAGAGCAAGATAAATTAAAGCAAGAATTTGAAAAAATTACTGCTGTTATTGCTGACAGACAAGCAGGAGAAGCAGAAATAGCTGCAAATGTAGCTGCTGAAACTTCCCCTGTACCAGAAGTTACACCAGCTTCTGTAGATCCTGCTCCAGGAACAGACGTAGTTACTGTAGAAAGAGGTACATAGTTATGCCTCTTAAAGGTAATCAAAGAAAAATAGATGCCAACAAGGATGGTAAAATAACGCGCAAAGATTTTAAACTCTTAGCAAAAAAGAAAAAGAAAAAGAAAAAATAAATGGAAATAAATCTGCCTGATTTACCAGATACAGATTTTATCCTCGTTCCACCTAGAACAATTTTCTATCCACCTGTGGCAGAGATCCCTTATCTAGATCCAATCCTTCTACCTTCTCTGGAACAGGTACAGTCGGGACTTGGGGAAGATCAGGGATCTTCTGCTGAAGAAGAAAAATCATCTTCAACGGAGGAAGTATTACCAGGAGGACAACCGCAAGTACCGAACAACTTGCCAGAAACCAAAGAAACTTTACCATCTGAAAGTGTAGCTACATTTAATATACCTTTATTTGGAGAATTTCCCATTCCTGCTCCAGAAGTAATTGCATCAAGTGTAATAGCGTCTGGTGTAAGTGCGACAGCTGCCGTTACAGGTTCTATTATTTTGCAAAGCGTTATAAATCAATTGAAGAAAGTAATGACAAAAATATTTAAAAAAGTTCTTAAAAAAGAAGTTGCAAACGTCAAAGAGAAAATGGATAATAATAAAGGTAGCTAGAGTTCACATACCTGTACTATGTGGTGTCTAAACTAGCTACTTAAATTTTTCGGGATTAGCTTTTACATAACTTCGTATATTAATTACATCGTTACAAATATATGCGAACTTAGAGACAGGATTAATCATATAACCAGCTGCGTGGAGTTGTGAACACTTTAAAACTCTCACTAATTGCTTATCATGCACTTGTTTGTCTAGTTCTTCTATGGCTAACTTTAGCTTTACTTTTGCTAACTCAGAACACGTTTCGTTATTAGATCCAAGCGGTATCATCCAGCTTATTTGCGCTCCCCATCCTTCGTTAATACTGTAAGTATCTTCCCCCTGGGCATCGTTTCCCGTATAAAAAGGTGTTATTGCCATAGTTGGTTGACTACAAACTAAGTTTCCAAACTGTAGCTTACCTGTCATTCCATTATTAACATTCATATTCTGGTTGATAATACTAGAATTACCAACAGCATTTGGTTGAGCCTGTACATTTGTATCGCCTTCGGCTCTTGCTTTATTACTGACTAAAGACAGACAAAGAAGTGATAACGCTAGTAGTCGTAATCGTATCATTCTGTGTAATTTCTTCTATTTTAGTTCCTGATGCTCTAGTAGTCACACTTAATGACCAATCATCAGTAGCAGTATTAGGAGTAAAAATTGCATCTGTAGCTGTTATTCCTCCGCTAGAAGCACTTGTAACAGCAATATTTGAAGCTTCCCAAGTTTCCAGAGCAGACCCATATTTCTGAGTAACTATAGACCTTGTAATAGTCTGAGTAGTATTTTCAGTTCTATTGCTAGAGCCAGTTGACCACGTTGGCACTCCGTTTGCGTAACAAGGCGTTGCAACCAAGAATAAAAGTAGTGCAAGTTTCTTCATTGTTGTTCTTCTTTTTTACTTTCTATTTTAGTAGGTTTTGGCTGTTGTGTTTGGTTGCCTTTTTTACCAATACTTAGGCCCAAAGAAGCAGTTGATGCACTAAAGATCGAAGCGATGAAAGTCGGATCAAAATCTACTATCTTTTTGCCGTCAGGTGGCTCGTAGTATGAAAGTGTTAATAGTGCTGCTGACCAAAGAAGAATAGAAACTTTTACTATAGTTTCTATTTTACTACTTTCTTGTTCTTCCATATAAAGAAAACTGCCTTAATGTGTGAGGAGATAGCAGCTGACCACTACTTTTTGTAAGGCAGCTATATGCCAAACGTAGCAAATATTGGTATGTTGTAAAGTATTAGTACTTAATGTTATGTTAAAAATCCTAAAACCTTTGCTTTTGCAGTTTTTTTCTACGACTGCTGTCAAACGCCTGGTGGTAGATCTGCTTCGTGCAATCTGCAAGCAGACGACAAATAAATTAGACGACAAAGCTGTAGATATTTTAGAACAGCAACTGTTTCCTAAAGCTTAGTTATTGTTGGATTTTTAGGAAATACTTGAAAACAGGTAACAGGAAAGCTAAGTTCTTCCCATTGCCTTGTATGTGATGCCAGTTTTACTGCCTCTTCTTCATCGTATGCCTGGATAACTGTTTGAAATCCTATGTTTTGTACTTCATCTAAGCCTATATACGCTCCAGGTATTCTAATTACCCAGGCTCTGATTTTCAAATCCTTGTAATTCAATCCATCCTTCTTCTGTTTCCGATTGCGGTAGCTCATCCAATGGGATTCCCAAAATTGTTGCATCTAAAGCTCCTACTATTTCTCCATTGTAAGCAGCAATTTCAAGATCTAACAACTCCATATCTCGTTCACGCATAGCTATTTCTTCGTCAATAGCTAAAGAATCGTTCCAATACTCGACTGCACCAGCCAAAGCATCGAGTCTATCGTCATGTTGTAAAGAGTTACGATCAACAGTTAGGTGTGTTAATTGATGAAACAACTGATATGCCAGGTGTGTCTCTACGCTATCTTCATCTTTTGCCTTACTATCGTTCTCGATAACCGATCTATTGACTATTAATCGGTGCTGGTTCATCACAGGTTCTAGTGCATTTATAATTCTTCGCTCTTTTTGTACATTACTTCTAGCTGGCTCTACAGTACATGGGTATATTCTGCGCAAATATGGCTGTAAAAGACTCTGTAGCATCCCCTGACCAAACTGATCCTCCAAGATGATTAAGTTTACCTCTTGTCTTTTAGCTGCCTGTGCAAGCCCTTCTAGTACAGGCTCTGTATATCCTTCTCTAAACGATCCTACCTCCAGGACA
>VTLG01003807.1_pt1 | contig 12226 bp, 9 predicted proteins | sample 4694571 | NCBI WGS metagenome assembly VTLG01 (sample SAMN12604809, study PRJNA352737) | marine metagenome | biome: ENVO:00000447; feature: ENVO:00000209|ENVO:00000569|ENVO:01000036; material: ENVO:00002151; isolation source: viral sequences binned using virsorter ... | reverse complement strand
GTTAACAAAGTAACTGCTAACGACTACAATCCAAATAGTGTAGCTAAAGTTGAGATGAAACTACTTTATACGTCAATAAAACACGACGGTTACACACAACCGGTAGTAACGGTTTACGACAAAGAGAACGATAGATATGTAATCATAGACGGATTTCACAGATACCTTACGTGTAAAACAAACAAGGATATACTAGAAAGAAACAAAGGCAAACTACCTATTGTTGTTTTGGAGAAAGACATAAACGACAGAATGGCAAGTACCGTTAGACACAATAGAGCAAGGGGTAAACATAGTGTAAAGGGAATGAGTAGTATGGTATTTAGTATGTTAGAAAATGGGTGGAAAGATAATGAGATATGCAACGAGTTAGGAATGGAAGCAGATGAGTTGCTACGATTAAAACACATAACCGGCTTTAGTAAGCTATTTGAGGACGTTGACTATCAACAAGCTTGGATAAGCCAAAGACAATTACGATTAAAAAAACAATACAGAGATGAACAAAGAGATAACGATAAGTAAGTGTTGCGGATGTAAAGCAGAATTAAAAGAATTTAGTATATTAGGTAAATACTATTATTGTTGTAGTAGATGCTTACGTTTTTGCACACCTATATTTTTGAGTAAAGACAACGAGTTAAAATATAAAATAAAGAAATGGCTAAAATCAAAATTGAAAAGGTTGAACAAGTTAATATCAAGTTACTAAAACCTTATTGGAGAAACGCAAGAGAAAATAGTAAAACAGTTGAGGTACTAAAAGAAAGCATAAAGAAGTATGGCTTTAACGTACCTCTAAACATAGATAAGAATAATGTAATTATAACCGGACACGCACGATTTAATGCATTAAAGCAATTAGGTCACACCGGTAATGTGCCTTGTATTGTTAAGCATAGTCTTTCAGAAAAAGAGGTTAAAGAGTATCGTATTGCAGATAATAAGATACACGAAATGACCGAGTGGCTAGACAAAGACATTATACTAGAGTTAAGAGAAATAGGCGGAGAAAATATGCAACAATACTTTCCGGAAGTCAATTTAGATAGTTGGCTAAACGAAAGCGTAGGCTTTGCAGTAAAAGAGGTGTCAGAAGAAGAAATACTAGCAAAGAAAGACGCATTAGAAAGTATGATGGAGAATAGCAGTGACGCTAAAATAAGAAAGAAGATTTTAGTCACTTGTCCGCATTGCATAAACGACTTTTACCTTGACCAAGATGAAACCAGATAAAGTGACAAAAAGTGACACTAATAAAAAAGAGTTAGACAATCCAAAAAAGGTTGCAATGGTATCTGCATTAAAGCAGACACTCGGAGTTATAGCGGTCGCTTGTGAAAGGGTAGGTATAAGCAGACAAACACATTATAGGTGGTTAGAGGAAGACGAGCATTACAAACAAGAGGTGCAAGACCTCAACGAAATGGCTGTTGACTTTGTAGAAACCGCATTGTTCAAAAAGATACAAGGTGACGGAGATAATAAGCCTTGTACTTCGTCAATCATATTTTATCTAAAGACAAAAGGTAAAAAGAGAGGCTACATAGAACGACAAGAGATTACCGGAGAGGACGGAAAGAGTATAGTTTGGAATGAGCAGAAGACTTATGGCGAAGAAGAATAAAGGTAAAGAAAAACAAATGTTCTACGAGATATGGCAAGAAAGAGAACATAGGTGTACTAATTGCAAATGCCATTTAGGTAATGAAGCAAGAGCACACTACTTTAGTCACATAAAATCTAAAGGAGCGTATCCGGAACTAAAATACAATAAGGACAACATACAACTGCTTTGTTACGATTGTCATTACGCATACGACTTTCAAGGCAAAGACAAGTTCCTAGAAAGAAAAGATAAATATGCGTTTGAGTATTAAGCAGACCGAAGCATTAGATATATTAGAAGATAATATAACAACAGAATTGCTTTTCGGTGGGGGTGCCGGAGGTGGTAAGAGTTTACTAGGTTGCTATTGGATACTGAAAAACTGCTTTAAATATCCGGAAACACGTTGGCTAATAGGTCGAGCAAAATACAAGACGTTACGAGATACTACACTAAAAACACTATTTGAGGTAATCAAAATGCAAGACATACCGCAAGACCAATGGAAGCTAAATGGTCAGACCGGTAGCATACAGATATTCTCAACCGGTAGTGAAATAGTATTTAAAGACTTATATCATTATCCAAGCGACCCTCACTTTGATAGTTTAGGTAGTTTGGAGATAACCGGTGCATTTGTAGATGAGGCAAGCGAGATTTCTCAAAAGGCTTTTACTGTTCTAAACTCAAGAATGAGATATAAGCTTGACCAACACGATATAATACCCAAAACACTATTGACTTGTAACCCAAGTAAGAATTGGCTATATACGGAGTTTTATAAGCCGGAACAAGAAAACAGATTACCGGAACACAGAAAGTTCCTTAAATCGCTTGTAACAGACAATCCTAATATATCTAAACACTATATAACACAACTAGGTAAGCTAGACCGCACAAGTAAAGAGAGATTGCTATTTGGTAATTGGGAATACGAAGATACAAAGGGTAAGCTTATGGACTACGATAGCATAATAGATATGTTCAGTAATAAGTTTGTAGATGAGGGCAAAAGATATTTGAGCATTGACGTTGCTAGGTTTGGAAGCGATAGTAGTGTAGTGTGCTTATGGAATGGGTTGAGGTGCGAAGCTATATACCAATACAAACAGATTGCTATAAACGAGTTAGCTAAAAACGTAACAGAGATTACTCAACAATACAAAATACCTAGAAGCCAAATCATCTGTGATGAAGACGGAGTTGGCGGTGGTCTAGTTGACCTACTAGGGTGCAAAGGCTTTCTAAACAATGGTAAGGTAATAGGTGGCGAAAATTACGCAAACCTAAAAACACAATGCTATTACAAATTAGCAGAACTAGTAAATGATAATAAAATCTACATACAGACCTCAAACGTAGAAATGCGTGAGAAGATAATACAAGAACTAGAGGTTGTGCAAGTAGGTAAGATAGATAATGAGAGTAAATTAAATCTAATAAAGAAAGATAAGATAAGAGCATTGATAGGTCGAAGTCCGGACGTAGCAGACGCTTTAATGATGAGAATGTTCTTTGAATTATCTTACGGAAGAATACGAGCCTTTGGGTAAGTAAAAACTGCGTTATAGAAACTTTTAATAATTATATTTTTGCGTTATGTTACAAATCAGTGTTAATGATAAAATAGTAGAAGTACCACAATACTTTTCTGAAATGTCAATAGAATACTTTAGTGGATATTGGAAGATACTTACTAAATACTACATAGAGGAAGACGATAGTGTAGATACAAAAATTCAAAAAGAAACTGATATGGCATTAGAGTTAGTAGGTTATCTACTAGGTCTAACAAAAGAGGAAACAAAAAATGTAGAGTTAGAACAAGCGTTTGAGGTAATGGACGTTATCAATAATCAACTAAATAAAGAGAAGCCGGACAAGTATGTTATGGATGGCTTTCTTTGGAATAATGAAAAATACTATTTTCCTAGTGACCTAATGGAAAGTAGGTCTTTTGGAGAATATGCAGAAATAAAACAAATAGAACAGATATACGCAAGTGATGAAGCGAATAAGTTTGACCACATCACTAGACAGATAGCTATATTATGCAGAAAAGCCGGAGAAAAATACGATAGTTACGATATAGATAAAAGAGTAAAAGAGTTTGACGGTTTGACAATGAATATAGCAATGGCTTTTAGTTTTTTTTTGCAAGAACGGATGAGAAGATACAACAGACATTTCCAAATATATTCGGAAGAAAAGAGGGAAGCAGTATCCACAAACGACTAAACTACATTATAGAGGGTTACGGTTGGCTAAATACAATATATGATGTTGCAATAGATAACGTCTTTACAAAGCCACCATACAATGCAATAGAAAGCGTAGAAAAAGAAAAGCTATATTCTGTCTTGACCTACGTTAGTTGGAAAAGTGCAAAGCAAGAATACGAAAACGAATATACAAAAGAACTACATAAGAGTAGTAAAAAATAAAATATGGCAACACTAAATATAGAAGGAGTTATAGACAGAATAGATTCAAGCGTTATAGCAAGTGCTTGTGCTTTTAGGTTTGGTTATCCTAGTGCGGTAAATCAAGACCATAGTGCTACTTATCCATTGTGCATACTAGAGCCACCAACAAGCGTGTTTACTAATGCATACGATAATAAAGAACAATTTACATTTAGATTGTATATATATAGACCACAAGACAACGATAGTCTTCGTGTAACATATAAGAAACTACAAGGACTACTCAAAAGCATTATGCAAGCTATATTCTTGAATTATGAAGACAAAATGATACTAAACGGAGAGGTTAGAATAGAAAGAGTAAACGATGTGCAGAACGATAGATTAGTAGGCATAATAGTAGATTTACCGGTTAACGTATTCTCTAATTGTTTATTGTACTAATGAAAGAGTTTAAGCAAGTAGGAGATACATTAGCGGTTGAAATGGGAAAGCAACTACTAAAGCAAGGCAGAACGCAGAATGCCGGTGGTCTTATAAACTCATTACAAACAAAGGTTACTCAAAAGGGTTTTACAACAGACATAACCATACTAGGTAATTTTTATTGGAGGTTTGTAGATAAAGGAGTTAAACCTGGTCAGATAAAAAGTGCAAAAGCACCGGCTAGGATAAACGCATTAGTACAATGGCTAAAGAAGAAAGGTATAGGAAGTACCGAGCCAATTATAAGAGGTATCGCATACGCAATAGCACACACACATAAGAAAGTTGGTATGCCTAGCAAAAATGGTAGGTTTGACAAAAGTAGATTAGGTTTTGTTGACAAAGCATATAATATAGCAAGACCGGAAATAGATAGTGAACTGACAACTATACTTGGAAGACAAGTAGATAAGATAATAAAGAGATTCTAAAATGGCAATAACATTACAAAATACCGGAGCAATAGATTATCCTTTGAGTGCATACAATAGCAATAGCTTACGTTATTCTAGTAATAATAACAACATAGCAAATATAATATATAGGGTAAGAAATATGCAGACCGGTCAATACATAACACCAGAGTTAAGACAACCACCAATCAGTACCGGCTCTGCTTTCTTTCATATTGACATAAGCCAATATGTTCAAGGTGCATTTGACGGTTATCCGACAGAACATTTTAACTTTTACCAAGATACATACCTAAACGGAACTTCTAGTGCAAGCACACAGTTACACTCAGGTATAGGTTTGAAACAATTTAGATTAGACTATAAAGAAGAAGAAGTAGGAAGTGACGGATTGTTAACGTCACCGGCTAATTTAACTACCGGAGAAACGTTTTTCTTTATGCAGTCAGTAAGACAACACGATGATTATTATAAAAGGTCACAACTAAACTTTTTTGATTATATAATAACAAACGGACAAGCTTCTACAAAAAGGTTTTTAACTAATATGCCTAGAACCGGTGTGCCTATTTGTGACCACAATTACAACATACACTTTAATTTATTTACTTTGACAAAAGATACAAACGCACCGGATATTGAGCCACACGTACAATTAAGTCCAAATGCTAGTGTTGTTGGGTTAGGTAACGCTACCGGTTTCCAACAAAGTATTGTAGCACACAAATATTCTCCGGCAGCTATAAATGACTTAAACGGTATGCAGTTTAATTTACCTACATATAATTTTAGAGTGCGAGATACCGGTACGACTGACTTAACAGAAATATTTACGTTTAATACAAAGAAATGTAATTGTAAAGACACAATTAGTTTGATGTGGGTAAACCCTTATGGAGTAATTGACTACTTTACATTTACCGGTGCAATAGAAAAAGTAGCAGTAGCTAGTAGCAGTGTGTTTACAAAATACAAGGGTTATAGACGTGGCAATAATCAAGGTATTCTAATCGGTACAAATGGAAATACATTTAATCAACCATTTGGTGTAAACGGAAAGATAAACATAAGAGGAAACAAAAAGATACAGATACTATCACAGATAATAACAACTGATGTAGGAGAATGGCTAACAGAAATACTTACGTCACCTAAAGTATATATAATAAGAGAAGACGCTCCTTTTGTGCAACCGGTTATAGTAAAAAGTAATGAAATGGAATTTAAGCAAGAGAATAGCGGACTAGTACGTGTCGGTTTTGAAATGGAATTTGCTAACCCTAGAAATACACAACGAGGATAATGACTAATGATGTAGAATTATTTGTTTTTGATGATACCGGAGCAACCTCAATAGAGGGCAACCTAGATTATTATAACGCTACCGATTTGCCTATTGCAATAACATTTGCTCTAAAAGACGCAAGGAATATCAAAGACGCAAAAAGTAGTTTTACAAAGACTTTTAATATACCGGCAAGCAGACACAATCTAAATATTCTGCAAAACATAACTTCTGAACACGCTACTAACTTTGACGCTATAATCAAAGAGGGTATTAAGTGTCGTATAAGTGCAAATGGTATTATAGTGTTTACCGGAGTTTTGAGAGTAAATGCAGTTTTACTAAACCACGAAACAGATAATATAGAGGTCACTATACTTGGAGATAACAATAATTGGATAACAAAATTCAATAATGAGAAAATGTGTGAAAATCAATCCTTTGATAGTAACACAACTAGGAGTTGGACTAATTCATATTGGAATACTCTAAACACAACAGTAACAGATAGTGACGAAAGCAACTTTGTTATTCCGGTTGTTTGTCACGGACAATGGACGCATAATGAGGTAAACGCTAACGGAGATATTAGATATAAGATACACCAAGACGATGTTACACCGGCACCTTTTATAAAGTCACTAGTATATCACTACTTTAACAATGCCGGATATAATGTTGTAAGTGATTTTATGGAAACCGACTTATTCAAAAAGTTATGTATGCCTTTGACTTTTGAGGATTTTCGCAGAACAGACGCACAACTAAATAATATAAAGGCGATTGTAAGCTTTAAAGAAGAAGATATATTTGCTTCGCCAAGAGTAGTACCGGACGACATAGAAATAGCTTACGCTGATACAAGCGGCGGAAATAGTGCTTGGCAATATGACGGAAGTATAATAGATGACGGAAGTATGACTTCTACTGACCCTTTAGATTATAGAATACTAAATCCAAATGGGTCTTATACTGCAATAGATATAAACGCATTGTATTGGAATGACTTTTTAGAAAAAAGATTAGGTTTATCTAACACTTTTGGTGGTATTGATAGTGGCGGTACAAGAGTATATTTTCAACCACAATGTGTAGATTTAGGAAATGTAACTCCGGCACAACCGAGTATATTTACGTCTTTAAATCTAAATCACGAGGTCACAGACGTTGGCAACAATCATAGTACCGGCTCTTTTAGAAGAATTCAAAGTCGTGCACCACACTTAATGAGAAGTAGGTCTAACTATATAGCACCGGAAAATGGATTTTACAATGTGTCTAGCCATTGGTCTTTATCACTTGAAAATAATTGTATAGTTACTATTGGATTGTATAGACAACGCACAAACGGAACAGTAGATTTGATTTCAAGCCAAACTGCAAATAATGTTGGTATGGCTTTTTTTAATAGATTCTATTATGAGTTAGAAATAGATGCAGATGATATACAAATGCAAGCCGGAGATAAGTTGTTTTTTGAAGCAGCGACAGAAATAGATATGAACAACGCTTCAACTTTTTTTGGCGGTGCATATTTACTTACAGAGGACTTTGCATACAATAGTTATGAGAAAGTTGGCTACTACACACAAACAAGTTTATCCGATTTAGGTTTTAATTTTCAAGGGTTGTCAGCCGGTCAGTATATAGTACATTATATTGACCGAAGCAAAGCATTTGCTCAATTTTATCAATTTGGAAATAACGAGCCACAAGGAATACCGGCAACCGGTGTTAGAGGTTGTCAAGCTACGTTTACAAGAAGTAAAAAGATAAGCAATAGTAATCAGTATAAACTATCAGAAGTTTTGCCTTGTAAACCAACAAAGCTAGAATTCATAGCCGGACTGACCGGACTATTTAATCTAATATGGTACACAGATGAATTAGCAAAAAAGGTATATGTTGAGCCATACGATAGTTTTTATAGAGGTATAACAGAGAGTGTAGATTGGTCGGCTAAACAACACCACGAAGGAGTACGTAATGAATTTTTAACTTCTGCTATCGACAAAAAATACTTATTTAGATATAAGAAAGATACCGCAGATAAATTCCAATCAGAGTTTAACGAGCAACTAGAAATACCCTATCATTCTGAACAAGTAGAAATAGGTGACCCAATAAATTCTGAAATAGAAGAACTAGGTACTTCTTTCTTTTCTGCAAGTATTATGCTAAACGAAAAGGATACTACATTTACAAAAGTAGGTGGTATTTGGTGTGCATACATAGGTAAAAAGAATACAGACGAACCACAATTATCCGACAAATCAGAAAGAGCAGAAAGACATAATTATAGAATACTATCTTATGAGGGGTTACAAGACGTGTTTGGCGGTCAGAATATATACTTATCAGCGGTTTATAATGTAAACTCTGGAACTACAACACAATACCCACAAGCAATAAGCTATAGGTTTCCGGATTTAGTTTCTAGTACATTAGACGTAAATCTAGGTTATAATGCTTATCAGCTAATGGATATGACAGAAAGCGTACACGGACTTTATGAAGTGTATTGGAAAAACTTTTTGAGAAGACTAGCCGACAGTCCTATAATTAAAAAAGCATTGTTTAGATTACAACCACTAGACATAGCACAACTTGATTTTAGAAAACCGGTATATTTAACACAATCAAATGGTAGTAATGATAACTATTGGCTAATCAATAAGATAATAGATTACAAACCACACGTTGACGGACTAACACAAGTAGAACTAATAAAGTGGACTAACATAGAAGACGCAAGTGCGGTTACAACAATAATAAGTGTTGTCGGTGGTCTAGGGAATAGCAATGCTGTTGGTATAGAAATAGAAGCAGACAAAGATAAGGACAAAGGTAATAATATTATATTTCATCCAAACGGAAATGTAGGTGTTTCAACAAATGTAATCTCACAAGGAGGACTAGGTAATTCTGTTGTATTAGGTAATAAAGGCAATCACGTTGTCTCTAATTCAAATGTAGTTGTTTTAGGTAATAAGATAACGCAAACTAAAATGGTAGCAAAGACTTGTGTTATAGCCGGTCAATACAATGCAGAAGCTACTGAAAAATCATTATTCGTAATAGGTGGCGGTACTTCTGAAAGAGATAGGCATAATATATTTGAGGTAACTAGTGACGGACAAGTATTTAGTGGCGGACAAGATATATATACAGAAGACGCAAACGGAAATATACAAGACCTATATGTTGAGTTAGATAGTAAAGACGAAATACACAAGTGTAAAGAAATAAAAAGATAATGGCTGAAATAACTAAAATAATAAATTTAAGGGTTGAGGGTACAAGCGAACTAGCTAGGCTTGAAACAGAAATAAATAAGACCTCTAAACAACTTAAAAACCTAGAAAAAGCCGGTAAGAAAAATGCCGGTATGCAGAAAATACAAGCCGGTAAGGTAGCCGAACTACGTACAAAACTAAAGGGTTTACGTGGAGAAAGAACAAAAGAACAAAATGCATTGTTGGCTTCTGCAAAAGGGGGTAAGCAGTTATCGAATACTTATGGCGGTTTAGTAGCACGTAATAGAGAAATACTTACACAACTAAAGAAAAACCCACAAGCATTTGATAAAAATAATAAAGCGGTAGCAAAGCTAAAAGAGGAATACATAAAAAACAATAATGCTTTAAAGTCATTTGACGCTTCGCTTGGTAACAATCAAAGAAATGTAGGTAACTACGGAAGTGGTCTAGGAAAACTAAAACAAACATTTAGCAATGTAGCAGTAGGTATCGGAGCAACAATAGTTGTATTTAACAGATTATCTAACGTAGTAAAAAATGGTATAAAGGACTTTGCAGAATTTGAAACCGGTATAACAAACGTACTAACGCTACTAGACGATAACACCGTTGCAGAGTTTGGCGACCAAGTAAAAACCGGTGCATTAGACGTAATGACAGAGTTTGGTCTTGAAATACAAGACGTAAACAAAGCTATGTTTGATAGTATATCTGCCGGAGTATCGGCTGCGGACGCAACGGACTTTTTACGTGAAGCCGCTATATTATCTACTGCCGGTGTGACAGACCTTTCAGTTGCGGTTGACGGACTTACAACCATAGTAAACGCTTATGGACTAGACCAATCCGAAGTAAACAAAGTTTCAGCAGCGTTCTTTACCGCACAAAAATTTGGTAAGACAACAGTAGAAGAACTATCTTCTGTAATAGGTACTACTGCACCAATAGCAAAGCAAGCCGGTATTAGCTATCAAGAATTACTTACGACTTTTGCAGAATTAACAAAGCAAGGTATCGGTACTAATGAAGCTGCGACTGCTATAAAAGGTAGTATTACCGCATTGTTAAAACCTAGTAAAGACGCACAAAAAGAATTTAAAAGATTAGGTATTGAGTTTGGAGTATCCGCATTAAAACAAAATGGATACAAAAATACATTAGTACAGATAGCAGCCGCAGTAAAAGAAGATGAAGACGCAATAACAAAGCTTATACCTAACGTAAGAGCACTTACAGCTATTGGTGCATTAGGAGAAGAACAATTAAAAGAATATGATGAGATACTAAATCAAGTTACAAACGATTATGGAGAAAATTCATCTATTGCAAAGGCATTTGGTGCACAACAAGAAACACTAAACAAACAACTAGACGAGGCAAGAGCAAGATTTACTAGGGTTAGAATAGAAGCCGGAGACAAACTAAAACCGGCTATTGTGGCGGTACTAGAAGCTTTTACTAGCTTTTTAGCAAACTTAGATAAAATTGTAGTTGTATTAAAAAACACCGCTACCGCTTTTGTTGTAGCTAAAACAGTTGCATTAGGTTATAAGATAGCTACACAAGGACTTTCTACTGCATTAGGTCTAGCTGCTATAAAACAAAGAGCTTTAAATATTGCAACAAAGGCAAACCCTTACGTATTAGCTGCGACCGCCTTGGTAACCTTGATTTCGTCTATAAGAGCGTTTAACAAAAGAACATTAGAAGCTACTGAAAGTCAAAAGAAGTTTAAAACTCAATTAAAAGCGGTACAAGACTTACAAAATCAGACGACTAGAATAGAAGAACAAGTAGCACAAGTAGATAATCTAACACAAGCACAAAAAGAAAATCTAAAGGCTAAAATAGATAGTCAACTAGCAGACATTGAGGGTAAAAAATTAGCTGCCCAAGCCTTAAATGAAGAAAACACAAGTATAATAAGATTAAAGGCGTCACTAGAAGACTTACAAGCACAAAGGCAAAAGATTTTAGATAATAGGTCTTCTCCTACCGCAAGTGCAGAAAGTCAGAAAGCATATCAAGAAGAAAAACAAGAATTAGAGAGGTTAAATGGTAGTATAAAGAATACAAGTCAAATTCTAGACGGCATTCAACGAGAAGAATTTACCGGTACACTAGACGAACTAACAACAGAATATGATAGATTAAACGAAGCACAAAAAATAGTAAATCAATCTATTAAGAGAACTAATACCGGCACAAGGGAACAAAAAGAAACGGTTTTCACTTTGACGACAGCACTAGCGTTAGAGGAAAACACACTTGAAGAAATAAGCAATAAAACACAAATTCTAAAAGATGTAAGGGATAAAGCTAAAATAGGTAGTGAAGAATTTGGCAAAGCAACAGAAGAACTAACACGATTACAAGAGTTAGCTAATAGCACAACTAAAAAATCTGTTGAGGAAGATGAGAAAAAAGAAAAGTCAATACAAGACAGAATAAATGCAGAACAACAAGTTTTAAATAAATTAAAAGGAGTAGCCGGTTTTGAGAACGAAGTTTTACAATCACAAATAAACTTAAAACAAGCACAGATAGATTTAATTTTACAACAAGCAGATGAAGAGGGCAAATTATCAGCAGAACAGATAGCCAACGTACAAAAGCTAAAAGGTGAAATAACTCAACTTAACAATGAAAGAAATACCGCACCTACAACACAAAAGTTATTCGGACTAGACGAAGAAGGTTTTGCTGCGGTAACCGGTAGCCTTAATGCTTTAGGTGGTGTTTTAGCC
>VTLG01015632.1_pt1 | contig 12228 bp, 13 predicted proteins | sample 4694571 | NCBI WGS metagenome assembly VTLG01 (sample SAMN12604809, study PRJNA352737) | marine metagenome | biome: ENVO:00000447; feature: ENVO:00000209|ENVO:00000569|ENVO:01000036; material: ENVO:00002151; isolation source: viral sequences binned using virsorter ... | reverse complement strand
AAAGCAGTATGTTCAATCTCACTTTGTAGGAGATGACTCAGCAAAAGAGGCTAGGCTACTGGCAGATAAGTGGGCTAATGTAAGGAGAGAGAGGAATAGAAAACTTGCAGAGACAGACTATCTGGCACTTTCAGACAATACACTTTCAAATGATATGAAAAAATACAGACAAGATTTAAGAGATGTCCCAACTCAGAGTGACGCTGATAATATTACTTGGCCTAGCAAGCCTTAGTTGCGCTGCAGTCGAAAGCGAATCAGAGAAAGGATTTTGGATTGATGCCAAACCTTTCCGGGGGACTATCCCCGCAAATAAAAATAACAAAAGACCTTACTGGCAATGTGTTGAAAACAATCTTACAAATACCTTTAACTGTAACAAAAAATGAATCCAGCAGATGCATTATTTTTCCCAACCACACCCACACAACATATACAACAAGTGCCTATGACAGACGCAGGAGTTTTTGATCAAGTCTTTGGAATAATAGACAGGTATGGTGTTTCTCTTTTTACTGTACTTTGTTCTTTTTGGTTTATTTTATATCTCACTAAGTCTGCACAAAAGGAGAGAGATGCTTGGCAGAGAAGAGACGAGGAGAGTGACCAGAGAATACTTAATCTTGCAACGGCAAGCTCAGACGCTTTGCTCCAGGTTAAGGTTGCACTTGAGGCAAACACTCAAGCGATGCGTGAATTTATAAGATACAGAAATAACTAGTGGGTGCAAACGGAAAAATTCAAATATACAGATTTTGGGGCAGGTTAATCCTTGCCTTGTTTATCTTAATTATTTATGCAGGAACTATTTACTCACTGCTTTACCACGTTGAAGGGTTAGATGATAAAAGCGCATCACTCTCCCAGGTAATGGTAGGAGCACTGACTGTAGTGTTATCACAGATTGGACAGTATATGTGGGGCAGTGATAAATCAGACGAACTAAAGGAGACAACAATTAAACAGGAGGAAAGTAATGCTGGAAGTGATGTTACTGAATACAATTAAAAGCCTTGTCGTGAGTAAGGCACAAAACCTTGTTACAGATCATGTTGAAGAGGCACTAAAAGATAACCTTAATGCAGAGCAACTTCATGCCTTGGATGCAGTAGTGAATGCAATGCCGGAGAATTCTTTCAAGAATGTCAAGGATCTGTTTGGATGAAGATCAGCAAAAATTTCACCTTAAGGGAACTTACAAAAAGTTCAACAGGTGAAAGACTTGGTATAGATAATTCTGTTAAGGACCAACAAACTCTTGTCAACCTTTGTGGACTAACACACAACATTCTCCAGAAAGTTCGAGACGTTCACGGTAGAACAACTGTTAATTCTTCTTATCGCTGCCTGGACTTAAATCGTGCAATTAAATCCTCAGATAAGTCACAACACGTTAAAGGAGAAGCTGCAGACATTGAGTGTCCTTTAATAGACAATTATGACTTAGCGTGGTGGATTGCTTCCCACCTTGATTTCGATATGGTCTTGCTTGAATTCTATACAAAGGGTGTCCCAGATTCAGGTTGGGTTCACGTCTCTTACAAGGTAGACGGTACAAACAGGAACAAACAACTCACTGCATTAAAGGTAAAAGGCAAAACAGTTTACAAGGAAGGACTAATTAGCTAATGCTAGTCGAGCTTAATTTAAGACCGGGAGTTTATCGCAACGGATCTGTCCGGGAGGCAAAGGGCAGGTACTATGACGCTAATCTTGTCAGGTGGAAGAACGGCAAGTTGAAACCTATTGGCGGGTGGACAAAGACAACTTCTTCTGCACTGACAGGCAAGGGAAGAACTATGCTCCCTTTCCTGGATAATAACGGCAATAGTTATATCGCAGTTGGTACTTCTTCAAAGCTTTATATTTACACTGGTCAAACAAGCACACCTTCTGATATCACACCAACTTCTCCTGCATTTACTGCCGGGAATGAAGTCTCTGCAGTTGGCACAGGATTTGGCAGCGGACCTTATAACGGAACAGCAGTTTATAAAAGCTACGCTGCTGGTACTATTTCTGCGTCTACTACTGATGACAGTTTTAATGATTCTGCAGGAGAATTCCCAACTGACGATTTTGGAGTTGGTGACCTGATTCAGGTTAGTGGATTTACAGGTGGATCTGCTACTGCAAATAACAGGTCTTATGCAACTACAGGATCACATAGGATAACTGCTATAACTGCGTCCAAGATTACAGTTGCAGCAAGCAACCTTACAACAGATGCAAACAGTGGTGCAGCAACTATCACAATCTCAAAAGCAAGAAACTTCGGTGACGATTATACTGCCTCTGCAACTTCCCTTGTTACCACTGCAGCAGTTTGGTCATTCGATATGTGGGGCGAGGATCTAATCGCTTGCTCAGATTCAGACGGTAGGATCTGGCATTGGAAACCTTCTGCTGCTAATCCACTAACCACAAGAGCAACCTTGGCTAATTCTAATGCTGCCCCAACAGCAAACACTTGTATCTTAGTTAGTAAAGAGAGACACCTGATTGCATTTGGTGCTGGCGGGAATCCAAAGAAGGTGCACTGGAGTACCTCAGAGGACTATGATGATTATTCAAGTGGGTCAGATAATGCTTGGACAGCAGCAGCAACTAATGACGCAGGATCTTTTGAAATCGACACAACCGGGAAGATAAAGACAGCAACAAAAGTTGGTAACGTTATCCTGATTAACACAGATGTTGACGTTCACGAGATGAGGTATATTGGGCCTCCTTTTATTTATAACCGAAGGAAGATTGCAGACAGTTGTGGAATTGTTTCAAGACAGGCTATTGCGTCAGTTTCCGGGTTTGCTGCGTGGATGTCCTACAACGGCAACTTCTTTATTTATGACGGTAGTGTTCGGCCTCTACCTTGTGATGTTACAAAATATATTTCGGACGATTTAAACACAGTACAGAATGATTTAATTTATGCAGTTCCAAACTCTCTTAATAATGAAGTCTGGTGGTTTTATGTAAGTTCTTCCGGGTCAGATATAGACAGGTATGTAATCTGGAATTATGTTGAAAACTGGTGGAGTATAGGAACGCTTGAGAGAACAACATTTTGTGATGTTGGTGTGTTTAGGAATCCTTTAGGCATAGCATTAAACGGTCATATCTATGAGCATGAAAAAGCAAGATCTGGTTCTGCAGTCAGGGCGTCAGGTGTGGGTGAACCTACAAACACTAATCAGTTAAGTGAAGGTGACAGGACACTTTCCTTTGGGCTTAGTTCTGCGTCTTCAAATGAAATGACGTTTGCAGAGACAGGTGCATTTGAGGTTGGCATAGGTGACAGGTTTGCAAACGTTAAGACTATGATCACTGATACAACTGCAGGTGATAATGCACTCTCCTTTAAGGTTTACTCTGCTGTTAATAGTGACTCAGCAGAAACTGTATCTTCCAGTTATGCAATTGGAACAGACGGTTATACTCATTTGCGAGAGGGAGGAAGACACCTACGCTTGAAAATTCTGGCCCCCTTTGACCAGGACTTTGAAATTGCTCCTCTGAGAGCACAGGTATCAGCAAGCGGGCGAAGATGAAAAGTATACCAATTGCACCAGAAGGATATGACCAGACTTACCAGACTGAGTTAAACACGATTATTACTGAAATTGAAGAGAGCATGTTAAAGCTGGATCAGGCAAACTACTTAACTTCAAGAACAGATAGCAGCGGGAACATAGATAATACAGGTGCAATTGTGTTGCAGTCCCCGGACGGAACTTTTTACAAATTGACAGTGGCAAACGGAGGAGCAATATCAGGAACTGCTGTCTCGAAGGATCAAACCTCTAACCCTTATGTTACCTAAGTGGCAGCAAGAACTAGAACGCTGCAAAAAATATCTACTCCCGGTATTTGATAAATTTGATACTTACAACTGGGAAGACGTTGTTGAGAATGTAAGACAAGCACGTTGGTATTTATTAGCACTGCCAAATTCAGCTTTGTTGATTGAGTTTTTAGAGTATCCAAGAAAGCGGATTTTATATGTCTTGGCAGCAGGAGGTAAGCTGGAGGAAATAATAAAGGCAGAAAGTGATGTAATATCAATCGGGAAATCAAAGGAGTGTGACAGCATCGAAATCCGGGGGAGATTGGGTTTTGAAAAAGTTACATCTAAAATTAAGGGCTGGAAAAAACAGTATACTGTAATCAGTAAAAATATAAATTAAAGAGGTAATATGTCAGATCCGTTCTCAAGAGCGTGGGATTCAGCAGGTGATCAGTGGAATGCTTGGTTTAGATCAGGTGGAGGTGGTGGAGGAAGTCAGGAATTCGGTGGACTGAGTCCCGAAGACGAGGCATTTAAAAAGATGCTTTATGATAAGTTTGGAGAATTACCTGACGAATTTGAAGCTTATACTGGTGACAGATATGCTGATCGTTCTCCTGAAGAACTTGCCCTGCTCAAACAGGCGCAGGAAGGTCACCCAATGTTTGACGCAGCCTCTCAGGATTTAGGTTTCACTCAACAAGCATATAAGGACGCAGCAGGGTATGGTGTAGACGAACTTGATGCAGATACTGCTGCACTAATGGCAGGTGATACTTATAGGAATGAAGTTTCAGACATGATTCTTCGGAATATGAATCGTGGTGCATCAATGTCTGGAATGAACATTACTGGTAATGCTTGGGGTTCTGATGCAGGTGGAACACATTCTCGTGGCGGGACAAGTGGAACTGCAAGGGTACAAAGTAATCTTGGTTATCACCAACAAGCAGGTGATGCACTCACAAAGTTGCACTATGGTGCATATAAGGACGCACAAGATCGTGCAAGGCTATTGCAACAGGACAGGTTAGGTGCAGCAGGAAGGTTTGGGCAGACAGCACTTACAAATCTTGGAATTGGGAAAGATAAGTTTGGATCTCAGCTTGGAGCATTTAGACCTGAAAGAGAAGATCGACAACGTGATTTAGATTTTGAATACAAAAAGCACTTGGAAAGAATGAATTTCCCTTGGAAGAAACTTGACTTCGGTTCACGGTTATTTAGTGGTATGCCTATCGAAGAAAAGGGCATGACTCAGCAACCTGCAAGCGGAGGTAAATAATGAATAATTGGCCCAGTTATCTACCAACATCTATGACATACGATGATTTCTTAACAGATTTCCAATTTAGAGATTCTCCAGAGGCAAGGCAAGTTTTTGAGCAAACGTTTAACTTAAAGTCTGGTGTGGATCATGTCCCTTTAAAGAATTTTGGTTTCTCTCCACCGGGGGGTCCACCAGTTGAACTTGCAGACAGGGGTGATCACGGTAGGTTGATGAGTGATAATAAAGTCCTTTATGACACAACAGATCAGGAAGGAAGAAACTTTTTAACAGCAACTGATAGATTTCATAACCGTGACAATTGGAATGAACCGAAGGTGTATCCGGGCTTTACTGGGGATTCTGGTTATGCATTGGATCACAGTGTATCACCTCACCCCTCTGCTTTTACCCCTGGCTTAATAACTCCCGGGCCACTTGATTCAACTGTCTTGCAAAGTCCTGAAGGATATTTAAACCGCAATTCTTTACTTGCTTCCAGAAATATAACAGGTCCAACTGGTGCTTTCGGTCCTGCAGATGCAACTGCACTGACAGCAGATCCTTCACTTTATGGTGGAAGTGAAAGTGCATTAGCATCAGCAGCAACAGAATCAGCAGCAACAGATGCAGCATCTTCTGCGTGGGGTGGACCTCAAGCCTTTGCTGTTAATACAGCAGCTAATCTGATCAAAACTCGAGACAGGAAAAAGCAGGATACTTTTTTGGGTGATGAGGGAAGTGCTTCAGGGTATGTTAAAGGTGCATTGAAAGGTGGTGCAACCGGGGCAAGCATAGGTAGCATGTTTGGACCAAAAGGGACATTAATAGGTGGAATAGTTGGTGCAGGAGCAGGATTGATTGGAGCAGGACAAGGTTACTTTGATTCAACGTCTGCACCTGTTATGAATATGACAAGAATTAAACGAGGAGGTGGTGGTATGCGAGGTGGACTATTAGGTGGGGGGTCAATGTATGGCTGAACAACCCGGATTCTGGAGTGCAGAAGGATTCCCTTATCCTCTGCTTGCATTAGGTCAAACATTCCCAAGAGGATATCAGTATCAGTCTCAGCTTACTCCTTATAAGCGAGACGCTCGAGGTGATTGGGGAAGGGCATTGAACGAATCTATAGATCAGTTCATTGGAATGTATCCCCAGTGGCTTCAGCAGAAGAGAGCATTTGCACTGCAGAGGGAGCAGCTTGCAAGACAACGTACAGCAGATGCACACCAAGCAAAGCTTCGTCCTTTTGAACTCAAGCAAGCAGAAGCAAATCAGCAGCTTCTTGAACAAAAGTTGAAGATGCGTGAGAACTATCCTCAAATGGTGAAGGGTCTTAATGTCTCAGATGAAATAAAATCTTACTTACTAACTCAAACTCCTGAACAAGGGAATAAGTTTCTCCAGACTTATTATGCTCACCAGTTCAAGCCTAAAAAACAATTTCTTAGTGCTGATCAAACTGGACTTGGGAAACCTGCTGTTGTTAGTCCAGACGGAGATATTAAACTTCTTAATGTTCCTCGGGAACTTGTTACTCTTAAACCGGGTGAGAGTCTACCCGGGACAAATATAGTTAATAACACAGAACAAAACATTCAAGTAGATCCTTACACAAAGGATGTTAGTGCACCTTTAGGAACTGCACCAACTAAGAAAATAGTTCCTCTTGGAAAATTTGATAGTAGGAGAGGAGCTTTCCCTGAGTGGCAACAACCCTATCTAAAACTAGATATGACTCAAGGGGGTGACGGTGAGGTGATTGTCCCTGATGCTGTAAAGACTGCACCTGAGAATCTAGTTGATGTTCCAGAGAATGACCCACGCTTAAAGCACTATGCTCCCGATTCAATACCTTTTTTAAAGATGAATAAAAATACTGGGCAGATTCATACAGATCCTGCTTATACAAAGGCAATGGAAGAAAAAGCATTAGCACAAACTGCTCCGAGTCGCAGTCAACTATTTCAACAAAAATATTCACAAAATAATTATGCAAACATATCATCTATCGGGGATCTTGCACCAGTTGCGGGACAAAATTTTAAGGCTCAGTCAATTGCTGCAGTTCAACTTTTACCTGTTGGTCACCCAGTTAGAGAAAGGGCACAGTATGAAATTGATAAAGCGGGTATTAAAATGGGTCCAAACGGTGTCTTTGAACCAGAACAATTTAGACCCGGACCAAAAGGACAAAAACGAAGCACAGCATCAGCACCTAAGTCAACGCTTGTTAACCCGGGTGAAACACTGGATCAAATCGTTGAAAGATTTAAGAAGGACGGAGTCACAGTAAATAAGTCACAGGTTGTTGCTGCAAATAAATACTTTTTCCCAGAGGGAGATGAAAACAAGATGAAGCATTCTGGACAGGTTGGGAATGCAGAAATGTTAATACCAGTAGGAGGAGGACAATTAAACGAATCTCAAGTTAATGCAGCGCATCGTTCTAGTGATCCGAGACATAACAGAACAGTTATCCCCGGTGTAGGATCATATACAAACTTTAATATTGCAACTGTTGGAACAGCAATTAAGTTAAACACAGATCTGGCAGACATGAAGAAGCTGCAAAGCAATGTTGATGAGTTAGTTGCTGTAATGAAAAGACCAGAAGCTATTGGTCTTATGAAGATAGGTCATCCAGCACGAGGTTTAATAGAAGGTATTCGCTGGAGGTTGATCAACAACGTTCAAAGATTGCGTGACTTTGGTGTATTGACTCCGGGTGAGATTGAGGTTATTGAGGAATCAGTTCCAAACAGGAACTCCTTCTTTAATATGGTAGCTGGAAAATTAGGATTAAAACCTGAAAGATTTATTGAAGGTGCTCTAAGGGCACTTCAGGCAGAGGGAAGAACAAAAGCAAATGAACTCAGGGCACTCATGAACCAGTATCAAATTAAAGAGACATCCTTTGATATATATCAATACGATCCTTATGCGAATCAGGGTCAAGTAAATCAAAACCAAGGTTCAGGTCAAGTTTCAGAAAGTCAGCAATTTGTTGATTCATTTAGACAATAGGATTTATTAATGGCAGAAGAACCCAGAGAAATGTCAAATTTGGAAGGGGCTTTAAAACCCTTCTCAAATACTTTTGATTCTATTAGTGCAGAGGTTAATGCAATCATTGCACAGCAGGATGAAGTTATGAAATTATATCCTGAACAAAAAGAAGTTATTAGCAGAATGGCAGAAGATCAAATTAGGTCTGTCTTGGCAAACGCAGGAGTCTCACCTGAATCTTATCGTGATACACTGTTAACCGAAAAACAGTATGCTCTCCCCTTTGAAGATTCTCCACACACATATATGAAAGGAATTGCAAGAGCACTGGGTCAGGGAATCTTCCTTGGAGCAGGTGACGAACTAGAAGCATTTGTTACGCATATGATTAAGAACAAGCTGCTAGATAATGAAGGGAATGAGGATCAGACATATATGGAAGTGCTTACAGATATCCAGGCAGGTATCTCAGCATTCGAAAAAGCTAATCCTGGTGTCTCATTAACTTCAGAAATAATAGGGGGGTTATACTTTCCTTATTACACAGGACTTGTTAGAGGAGCACGAGGAATAACGAAAGGTGTTTCCAAGCTTGGACCGGGAGGGAGGGAAGCTTTATCACAGGGTCTTGTTGGTGCAGGTGCAGGTACATTTTATTCCTATGCCAAGGACAGGAACGTCAGTCCGCTTGATCCGCTTATTGGTGGTGGAACTGCTGCAGGGTTCTCGAGAGCATTGACAAAGACAGGTGAGGTTAGAAGACAGGCAGATGCAGATATTGCAGATATTGAAAAAGGATTCCAGACGCAAGTTTCAGGTCCGGGTGGAGTGCAAGTAGACGCACAAAAAACTATACCACTAATGACCAAATTAAAAAGCAAGCTTCCAAACATTCCCGCTGCTCCCGGTGGACCTCCGGGTAAACCTCCCGGTGAGTTAGGTGAGGCAGGTAGTCAAAGTTTTCATGAAGCTGCAATGAGAGAAATTATTCAAGCAGCGGATGACGAGGGAGTTACTTTTGCAGATCTGATGATGCGTCTTGATGACTATGTTAAGGCGAATCTCGGTGAGCACACAAGGATGATTGACTTAGTTGAGGAAGGGGGTGATCTTGCAAGAACAATCCGGGGTGTAACGATTGATAATCCTAAAGCGTCTGTTGCAAAGAAGAGTTTCCTGAAGAGACAGATCGAGGCAAAGAAGAGAACACTTCCTAAGATCTTTTCTCTTTTTGATCCTGAAGGGAAAATGAAAAATATTAATAATAATATTCACAGGTGGTTGAACAAATCAAAAGAGACTAGAAAAACAAATGCACAACCACTTTATGACGAGTTTGACAGGATCACTCTCTTTGATCCTACACAGGAGGGAGGTTCTCAACTTGGCGGACAGTTGTGGAATCGTATCAACACGGCAATGGAGTGGGATAAAAATATTAAGAAAGCTTGGACTTCTGCAGCAGGGAAACTTGCTTGGAATGATCCTCGGCTTGCACACACCCTGCAAGATAATATATTAACCGGGAAACGCTTTAATGCTTTCAAGAAAAAACTGGACGGTCAGATAGGAGAGTTACTAGCAAAGGGTAACTTGGAAGAAGCAGGAGATCTGATAAAGGTTAAGAATGAAATGATTCAGACAGTGGATAATATTGTCGAAGAGATTACAAAAGCAAATCCCGGGGAAGGAGTTTATCAGAGAGCAAGGAATATTTATTCAGGATCTCATGCTTCGGATAATGCATTTAACCTGGGAACAGGATCAGTTAAATCGCACAGTGGAAAGAACTACTCCGCTGATGAATTTGAAGTTCTCTTTGATAAGTTATCTGATTCTGAAAAAGCATTTACCAGATTAGGTTTGGGTCAGGGGATAAGAGAAGTTCTGGAAAAAGATATGACCGAACTTACTCCGAATGTCAGGAAGTTAATATTAGGTGGTGCAGCACCGAATCACCTAGAGAGAAAATTTCATTATGTTTTCAAGGATGATACTTTTGAAAAACCTGTAGCTTGGTTGGGTAGGGATAAAAGTGGCAAGCAACGTTCAAAAGAGTTTGTTAATGTTCTAAATAAAGAGGCTAAGTTCCTGAAGTCCTACCGAAGTCTTTTTGGTGGATCAGATACTGCTGCAAAAATGTCTGACGTTAACAGGATAACAAATAAAATTTCTGACGTAGTTGACACAGTAGCCGACTTAGGACCAGAGGCATTAATTCGACAAGGTGTTCCTTCTGTAGGATTATTCTCTAAGGGTGGTAATTATATTTCTTCTAAGTTTTCTGAGGCAAAGAGAAGACAACTTGCCCGGGAAAAATATGGGAGTGAGATTGCTGAGTTGTTAATGACACCGGGTGGAACAGTTAATGCCTCTAAGCTTAAGAAAGTTCTACAGGATCTTGATAGTTACAAGAACCAACTTGATCTTGAAAAAGGTCTTCTTGGATTCTCACCTTACAAACAGGGAACTCGTCTCGGAAGGTACTCCCTGCTTCAACCAACTACTGTCCCTGAAGTTTATTTCCCAACAGATGTCCTCGAGAATAAGTAAGGGGTGTGTAAGGGGTTAAAACTTGATTAAGAAATGTAAGGGGTGTCCCGAGAAAGTTTTTTCGCAGTATTTGCAAGGGATTACAAGGGGTTAAAAAATGATTACTTCTGAATCAGAAGTTAGTATTATTAAGGTAGTATGAAGCCGAAAGTAAGCAATTGCAAGGGATTAAGCTTTTTAATTGGATTTGGTAGGTAGTAAATGTAAGGGGTTATGTAAGGGGTTAGAAGATTGTAAGGGGTGTCCCCTGTCCCCTCAAGGGACACCTCTGACATCAAGTTTATGTTTCCTTCTTACCCTTACCCAAGCCTGTAATGTTATAGGACACTAAGGCTTGCTTGGCAAGATTTTGAATGTTATGAAGTTCAGGATCAGCTTCAGCGAGAGTTAAGATTGCAATCTCAAGCTTCCTGATCCTGTCATTTTTCTCGTCTATAATTTCGAGATAAATATTTGCTTCTGTATTCATGCAACCCCCTCAAAGTGATCACATACTTTGTAAGCAAAACTTTCACAGCATCTGCCAGTACAAAAAATTCCCTTGTTCCTGTGACCGAAACCTTCGAACTTAGAATAATCTGGTTTAGACCTAATCCCAGAATCAGATATTTTTTCGACAAAGTCCTCATGAATAATTTCTTTAGGTTCAAACCTTTGAACTAAGACTTCATCAAAATGAGCAGATAATTTCTTCCCACAATTTTTACAGTTAGGTCTAGAAGTTTCTTCCTGCCAAATTATCTTTCTGCGTTTCCACTCTTCAACTGAAATAACATTAGCGTCTAAACCTCTTGATAATCGTGTGCATACTAGTAAATCTTGATCCTTTAATGTATTCATGCAACCTCTAAGAGTTTAGGTTTAGGATTAATTTCAATTACCTTATTTTCAGTTTCCTGATTCCTCGCAGTCCTCACAAATTTCTTACCAATAAAGTTCTGGCTTTTTTCCACTACATGATCTACCCGGTTAGAGTTTAAATATCTCTTAACGGTTTCAAGGAGTTCATGACGCAAAAAAGTTTTGACCTGGTAAATGTCACCAGTAATTTCGAACAACTCAATGGCCCCTGTATGACGAAACGCATGCCAAGGTTGCTTGCCAAAAATACCAAGACTATGTAGTGCTCTCCTGAACGTGTTTGTATAATTTGCAGGATGAGCATACCACTTACTTCCGTTTGGCTTTGCAAGAATAAATTCTTCAGGATCTCTTCCCTCAAAATCTTTCTCAAGGAATTCAATCAGAAGATCATTAGACGCAAGCAAAACTCCTGCACTTCCTTTCTCAGCTTTTTTCCCTTTTGCCTTTGGGAGTTTGAAATGTGAATGTTCTGCAGAGTCTTTATACCAATGCTTGATCTGCAAGTGTGCAATTTCATGAACACGAGCACCAGTAAAACGAGCGAGATAAAAACCACGCAAGAAGTTTTTATTCTTACCACTCTCATAATGTTCACGAGAGAAGGTTTCAAACTTTTCCAGTTCCTCTTCAGTGAAGGGGACACTTTCAGGTTTAGGTTGTGGAACTTTGGGATACTGCAGATTGTCATCAGTGTAACCCTTTAGCTTCAGGTATTTGAAATATCTCTTTGCCTGTTGCTGAACAG
>VTLG01013678.1_pt1 | contig 12228 bp, 13 predicted proteins | sample 4694571 | NCBI WGS metagenome assembly VTLG01 (sample SAMN12604809, study PRJNA352737) | marine metagenome | biome: ENVO:00000447; feature: ENVO:00000209|ENVO:00000569|ENVO:01000036; material: ENVO:00002151; isolation source: viral sequences binned using virsorter ... | reverse complement strand
ATACCAGAATGATAAAACAAACCTCTCATCACCTTCAACCTTACTAACGTAATGAAGATATTGTGAATTTGAGAATATTATGAGTTTTCCTGGCTCTGGTTTGACTTCAAAATCTTCAAAACAAGTGCTTCCACCAGAGAAATTATTATTTAGGTACAACATCGCAGCAAATATATCAGGATTATGCACGTTGTTGTCATCAAAGTGTGGTTTCATAAAAGTGCCAACAGGCCATCTTATGACACCAACGTAATCAAGATTTGCGGTAGAGTTAAAACTTTTACAAATACTATTTACCCTAGTTATGACCTCATCATCTAATGATGGAATAGTGGGATCAACATCACCACCTAGATAAACAGCAGTATGGTCTTTCCACTCAACAGTGGTTAGATAAGTGTCACCACCTCTGGTTTCATCACCATAAGGCATCTCTTTTCCTTTGTTTGCAAGGGATAAATCAATAAATCTTTGGCACTCATCAGGAGAAATAAAATTCTCTTCAATATAAATTAATTTTTTCAAGCGGTGTAAGTATTAGGCGGGCCTGCAAACTGAGGGTCAGTATATGTCCTTTTATCCTCATCAACTTTATTTGGATCAAAGTTAGGGTCTGGATAATCTTGCCATGTCTTACCTTCATATTCAACTATCAAGGGATTTATGTCCTTTCTTTCACCATACACATGGTAAAAACAATCAATAGTAGATAAATCGGTAATCAAATCAGTATTAGTTGAATCCTCTGCGATGACAATAAATTCATTATTAAATTCTTGAATTACAAGATTTTGATTTGATCCAATTGGTTGCAACTGAACAGTAATACTATTTTCATCAACTAAATCTTTCCAATAGTATGGTAATTGGATTACATTTGATTCTTTTAATCTACCACGATAGTAAACTCCTACCTCTGGGCCCTCAATACAGGCATAACGAAGTCGATGACCTTCTCCCTTTGTAGGATGTTGTATATCGAATGGTTTTGGACGACCATCAGCAGAGGAAAATCTAGAAGCGAGCTTCCCTTTATTACCACAATCAACTGCACCACTCACAAACATGTCACCCTCAACATGAATAGTATCAACAGATGAACCACCAGATATGAGTAAAGCATTAGCAGTCTTACCATCGCCTGCAACAGTCAAATTACCGTCAGCTTTAATTGCTAAACTTGCACTACAAGCTGGTTGTTGATCCAATGAATCTTGAGATGCAGAATTTGAAGTTACATTTAAAACTGCTTCATATCCTGGCGATGCACTAGTTTTTCCAACATAAACAGGGCCATTCAACACCGCAGTTCCTGTGGGTGATTGATCGGGTGCAGTGAAAGAAACATCATTTGTTCCTACAACTATTTTATCGGCTTCTAAGACAGATACGTTCATAGTGATCTTATGTTAAGGGATTGAAATTCTTTACTAATTACTCCAAAGGTTCTTTCGGAGAAAGCAGTAGCAACAAATATATTATATTCAAATTGACATTTGTTTGCAACAAATACATTTAAATCTCCACTCTTTACAAAAACAGTAGCATTTTCACTTTGAACTCTTAAAGCTGCTGTATCAACATCTATTGATCTTTTCGCTTTGATGGTCATCGTACCATCTTGTCTACCACCAACTGCGTTAAATTTAATATTTTGTCCTCTTAAAATAATGTCTCCATTTTGAGCATTAAGAACTATATCACCTCTTTTACAATTTATTTGTTTTGCTGGTAGACAGTAATTAATTGGAGATTCTCTAAACTCTAAACCATCTCCAAGATCTTCTTCATACATTCCTGGCGTGGATAAAATCGCTCTTCCACCTCCAGGCCCTGTTGGTGATGCACCTTGACCTGTTGATTGATGAAAACTAAATGATTGACCCTCTTGAGTTTCAACCGAAAAATTAGTTACTCCATTTGGTGTTTGTTGTCCACTACGGAATGAATATCTCAGAAAATCACGAGACTCTACATTTTTTCCATCAGGCGGTGCTTGTAAATTTGAATCTGACATTTATTTTTGAATACAACTAATTACAGTAACAACAGCGTCTTGAGTTACTTCAACATTACTCTCAGCATCATCGACCTTAGTAAATTTAAGAACAGGTAACAATTTTGCACCTACTCCGTTGTTGGTATTTATCTGCAACTTAGGAAGATCAGTAAATCCAAATCCACTGTTCACGACATTTGCACCTATCACATGACCGTTTTGTATGACTAGTTCTACTTCTGCGCCATCTACAGTTACTGTATCATCTTCATTATAACCCACACCAGCATTTTGCACAACCACATCGTCAAGTTGAGTTACATATGATATTTCTCCATCATAGTTTCCATTTGGATCTGGAATCACTTCCTTCACAACTAAATCACCATTTTCATCTCTAGTAGTTTCTGTTGTATTTGGCAAGAAACCTGAGCCTGGTTCTGTAATCACAACATCAACAATTTTACCATCTTTGATTCTAGGATAACCACCAGCAGCGGATCCATTTCCACAACTATCAACAAATGTTAACAAAGGTGGGGATGTAAATCCTGACCCAGCACCACCTATTGCAACACCAATGACTCTTCCGATAGCATTCACAATCGCACTACCAGTTACTCCTCGACCTCCACCACCGATGAAGTCAACTTTAGGTGGCCCACAACGAAGAACATTAGTATTACAATCTGGTTTAGATGGTTCAGCATCAATCGCATTATCAATTTTATCTAATAAAGGATTAATTAACTTATTCAATGAAGCCTTTTCCACAATTCCATCCATCTTATCCTCAATTTTTTTCTGAACTCCATACTTATTTGAGAAAGAAGTTGGCTCTACAGGGCAAGTTACTCCATCACATTCCAAAACATTTGTGATAAGGTTTGCAATTTGAATTCCCTTTGTAAATACTTCACTAGGTAGTGCTATGCCACCACCATGTAAATTATTTAATTGTCCGAATAAACCACCAAGATCATTGTCCAATACATTTAAAACTTGTCCAAACATATCACCTAAAAAATTCTCAATCGCACAAATGGGAACATCTAAAATACTTCCAACCATATTTTCTAAACTACCTTCGATATAATCAAGTAGACCATCTGCAATTTTTTCAATATTACAATAAATTAATTTGTTCAATCTTGATGTCGCATTTGTAACTTTAAGTTTAGTGTGTCTATCAACTTTTTTAGATAAATCTTCACTAAATTTACCAACACTTTCCTGTATCAACCAAGTTCTACCACGACGAACTAAACCAGTCATCGAATTATGAATTTTAGAAGCTGTAAATTTTATCTCCTTCTTCATATCAACAAAACCACCGTAGACTGGATCTAGATATGTAGACGACTCATTTAATTGTTGTAGTAATTGTAATTTTTGAGTGAATTTCTTCAACTCAGTGGTCATTTTGGCAATTTCATTGGTTTCACAAAATATTTCATCATCAGTTTCATTATTAGTATTTTCATTAACTTGTTTATTACCAGCACTTGTTCCTGTGTAAGAATAAGTTATATCTTTTTTCCCTTCATTATAATTATTTTTTCCAACTCCATCTTTTATCTCTGGTGCTAAAGAATTATCAAGATCATTATTAGGTTCATAGTCTTCTTCTACTTCTTGAAAATCCTGTCGATGTAGAGTTGCAAATATAGCTGGTTGTTGTGCCTCTTCACCATCAAAAAAGAAACCAATTACAATTTCTCCACCCTGATACTGTACTGTTTGTGATCGACCACCTACAGTTGTGGTGTTTGATGGTAAAAGAATATGTGCAAGAGGTAACTCTTCATCTTTTAAATCGTCAGTATCATGATATCCAAGAATACGCACTCTACATCGATGAGAATAAATCTCTTCACCATTCTCCATGTGCTTTTTTTCTAAGGTATCTTCCCACTTTCCATCCTTCGGACTGGTAACTTTACCAATCCACCAGACCATAGGATCTCTACCAAAAAAATTCTGCGTCATTTAATTAATCGTCATATACTAGACACTCTGGTTCATCAGGGTGCATATCACAAAATAGTTCAAGTGCGTTAGGATCGTGATGATCGCCTGCTGCAATCTCTTCTTTATGATGTTCTGCATACACTTCTAATTCATGCAACTCTTCTTTTGCATGTCTGCGTGCTGCTGGATTTGCTTGTGGATCCTCAACAATTTTCTTATCATGTTCAATGTGATCTTCGATTGATTTCATTTGATTCTCCTGTTTCTTTTATTTAAGCATTTTCTGGAGTGAATAAATCTCTAATGAGACGTAGATGAGTTCTAAATTTACCACCTTCAAACTCATGTCTTAAGTGAGATATTAAATACTTTCCACTGATATCTTTAGAGTCATCATCACCAAACTCAGCTTTATAATCTACAGTTGGAAACTTAACTCTAATTGTTTGTCCAGCTCTTAAAGATGGATTCATTCCAATTGTAATATTTAATGATTGACTATTTAACAAAGAAAATCTAGCATAAGATTTATTTTGATAAACAGCGAGATCAGTGAAGGGTTGCACATCTTTCAATTTAGAGGAGTTCTCCTCATAGTGTTGATGAACACCAGTATCTGCAACTCTAAGCATGATTCTAGATGGTTTACCCTCAATGTTAACTGGGACTTTTGGTGGCTTTAAAGTAAGATCCTCAGTTTCATCCATATTAAATTTTATCTTAGTTATCTTGGTTTTGTCAAGCTCTACGAAAGTGGTTTCGTTGTTATATAATCCAGACTTTAAGTTAAGAACAACATCATTTCCACTACTGAAATTATAATTATCAATCACAAAATCATCAGTCCCACTTATTTCAGATTTAACATATTCAGTCTCTGGCTCTGGTTCAAACAAAGATCTAAAAGATCTAAAATGATAACCATCAAACGTTTCAAAAAATAAAAATCCATAATCAGATTTTTTCTTATCATCATATCCAACACCACCAGCCTTTGGTTGTAGTCTTTGAATTATATCAAATGCATTATGTCGATTTCCTACAAATGCATAATTATTAGAAGCTCGATCTACATCATCTATTGATTTTGTAGTTTTAATTCCTTTTGGATCTTTTGTTAAGATATCTTTTACGGAATCAGTTATATTTCCTACATACCTTTTATTAATTTTAGAGGCTTCGTTTTTAATTAAATCTTTTGATACAAATTGTAGAGTAGCTGTTTGTTGTTTTACTCCAGAGGTTATATCTTTTATTGAATTTAATATCAACTCATGATCCTCTGGTGTTATGACAAAATCCTCTAATTCTGAATCTTTACCAGCTACTATTTTTATTGCAAGTTTTTCACCACCATAAACTCCTTTTGCTGATAAATTTCCATCAACGTCTAGAATTTTTACTTGTACACTAATTGATGGACTTAAAATACTTTCATAGTAATCAATTGATTGGACACCAGCCAACATAGGAAACTCATCCTCTATGACAGGATTTACCTCAGCTGGGAGTAAAGCACATTGATTTAAAGAAAAGTTTTTAGCCATTACATTATTCGAGTTCTATTTACTATTTTTTTACCTTGTTTTTGAATAATTGTACGAACAACAGTTTGAACTGGTTTTGTACTCGTTGAAGGTGGAACATATTTTACATCTTTGTTTGGAACTATGTTAACATCCTGTTTTGCCATCATTAATTCTGGGCCTTTCTCACCCACAACAGAAATTTGTCCTTGATTTAAGGTTCCACCATCTCCTCTTTTTTTTATGTTACTAATTAAGGAACTCAAAAGACTTTGTTGTGGTTGAAACTCTTGTGATGCGTATTTCACTCCTTCCATAAAAGCTTTCTGATAGCCCTCAATGTAACCTTTTTGATAAAATGATCTAGCATTATTTAACGCTTCTTGAGTTCCAGACATGAGTTGAATACTTTGTGCTGATATAGCTTTAGACTTCTGCATCAACTTCATTTTAGTTTGACTTAAATTAGCAGATTTTAATCTAATATTACTCAGTAAATCTAGATTTCTAGAACCCGAAGACTGTAAAAATTTTTGAGTTGATACTTTCATAATTTTATATTGTCAAGTGATTTAATGAATTACCCTCAGCAATCGCTACCGCAGAGACTGGTGAATTTGATGATTTAACGATTGAAATATCAGCCACGACTTCACCTCTTCCTTGACCAGCACCAATATCTTCATTCACAACTTCATTATTTCCTTCTATAATTGTAGTTCCTCCATCTATGACATTGTTAGATGTGTCATCATTAATTTTAAAAATATCGGTATCAAAATTACCATAACCAAAGCCATCATCTCCTACATTAATTTTATCTTCTCTTGAATTTACAATATCATCAAAGAGTCCTCCATCCCCAATATTGGAAATATTATTTAAAATTGGTTCGATACTTGTTGTGTTCTTTAATTTTTGTAAGTAATCATTTCCTCCAAACTTATTATCATTTTTATCTAATTTCAAATTGTTTATTGCCTCTTCTATTGTTTTGCGTTCAGCGGTAATAGAACTAACATCCTTTTCCAACAACAACTCTTTATTCAATTTAATCTCATTATCTATTTCATTCGCTCTTTCTTCAAGCGTAAGTAACAACTGTTGTTTTACTGATACATCACCAGATTTTTCATTATTGTTTTTTTCATCAATAATATTTTTGATAATTTCAGTTGTATCAAAACTACCAAAACCAAAAGCATCGTCTCCTATACCTAGATCGGTATCAAACGGACTACCAAAACCAAAAGCATCATCTCCTACACTGAAACTATCAGTATTAAATTCAAAATCGTCGCTGTAGATTGTCGATTGTGACTTATCTTCAGTGTATAAATCTAATTCATTATCTTTTTTCCTATTCTTTTCCCTATTTTTTTCATAAGCCTTCTTTACTTTTGGCGGTTTAAGTCCTGCTAAAAGAAAGGATCCACCAAAAAGTCCAGCAGCTAATAAATTTGATTTTGCTTTGTTTTCTACAGATGAGATTGCTTTTTGTATTAAGTTACCATCTGATGAAGTCGCTTTCTTACCTTTTACTTGTTTTTGTAATTTATCTTCCTGTGCAAATATTTGTTCCTCTAAAGCGTCTGTTTCTGATTTTTTTATTCCTTGTTCCTGTACAATTACATTAGTAACTTCATTTATTTGAGTCTGAACATTTTGAACTCCAGAGTCAAAATTAACTTGCAAAGACTCAACTAATCTTTTTAAATCCAGTTGAATCGTATTTAACTGAGATTGCACCATGTTTGAATTTGATAAGGCCATATTCGCTACCTTATCAATCTCAACAATCTGTTCAAAGAAATTATTCAGAGTGATTTTCTTTTTTGGTTGTTCCTCATCCATACTTCTGAACGCCTTCTTGTTGTTGTCTCTTCAGATTTTCACTTTCAATATAATCTTTGAGAAGAGCTAAGTAAATATCTCTCTCCCAAGGCATCATATTTTCAAGTTCTGTCAAGCTATATTTATGGTATTGCATCAGAGCAAAATTGATTCGATAATACGATTCAAGATCTTCCCGTGCAATACTTAGCCGAAAAAATCAGCAAGACCCTCCAAAACGACACTACTTTTTTTCTTTGTGTTTGGATTTGTCACCTCAATCTTATGAGATAATTTAGGCATGGTTGCGAAAAATTTTTCAACCTCTTTATATTGTTTTGAATTTAATTGTTCTATAAATTCAACTCTTTCTTTTGAGGTGTAATCCTTAGCATCCCAAGCATCCTCCTGAGTATAGATCGTATCGATACACTCTGATATAATTTTAAAAGTTTTATTTACATTTTCCTTTGGATCTTCATTGACATCAAAATTAGTTTCAATAAATTGATTGATAGATGGATACTTCATACGAAGAGTCATTTTATCATCAAGAACAATATCAGTTTTATGATCTTTTGATTTGACAACTTTTATTTCATCCACATATACTGTAACAGGAATCTCTGTTTCACCATCATCAGGACATGTAACTCTTACTTTAATCGCTTCACCAATTGACTTAGCACGAATATTCAAAAAGATATATTCAATATCAAAAGTAGGAAGTTCGTCTACATCTATACCTTTAGTTAAAATACATTGTTTCAAAACATCTTTTACTGCATTTGTAATCTCAAATTGACTCTTTGATTCCAATGCAATAATTAAAACTTTTTCTTCTTTAACCAAAAATGGTCTGTATTTAATTTTTTTATTTGATGACGGTAATTTCAACTCATACGTTGGAGTTGCAACGGTGGGTAACGGCATGATGTTTTAATTCAGTGTTTTATTTATGAGGTTATTCGATGATTGTCTCTACGCAAAACCTGTTGATTGATAAGGAACTGTTCCTCCAAGAGTAATATCATCTACTAAAGTTCTTCTTTCGATACTCCTATTAAGTATATCAGAATTGGCAATAGCTTGTTGTATTTCATTAGTTTGATTGAATTCAGTGAAAAATCTATCATATGCTAATTGTACTGTACACCTTAAAATAGATGATTGTCCATAAGATATTCTCATTGATTGAAGATTTTGTGGCCAAGCATTTATAAACTCATAATGTGAAACTTTCGTGGTTGCTCTTGGATTACCAGCAGAATCCTCACCTTCTAAAAAAGTATCTCTTTCAAATTTAGAAACATGAAGTGTCTCCTTATAAGTATCTGGATAATTCAATCTACCAAAAGCGTCTGATCTTCTCCTATCTGACAAAGGATTTATATATGTCATCCAACTCTCTAAAATTTCTAAAATAAGATGATCAGCGTCAACATAAAAAGTTAAATTTAAAGGTGGAAACTGTCTTAAAGTTGGAAAAACTTCTTGAATACCTTGATGATGTCCAACAGCTTGAGTTGTTAGATATGAAGTGCCTGGAATTTCAGCTTGAGTACATAATAAAGACATTTTTTGTTTAAATGTAGTTCCAGCAGCTCTTTTACTACCAGAACTTACACTTTGTTTAAACCATTTATCATTATTACCAAAACTGAATGAAACTTGATAAAAAGTATCAAGAGATACACGAGATACAGGATCCCGAATATCTAGCATATTCTTTGGTTTTAATTCTGACTCTTTTGGAAATGACACGATAAATAAACTAGGGTTATAATACTATGTATGAGTTATAAAGGAATATATAAACCTTCTTATCCTAAGAAATATAAAGGCGATCAACGTAATATTATTTATAGGTCTTTATGGGAAAGAAAATTCATGAACTATTGTGATTTAAATGAAAATATTCTTGAATGGGCGTCGGAAGAGTTTTTTATACCTTATCATGATCCAACCACTAATCGTGTTCGTAGATATTTTCCTGATTTTTTCATTAAATATAAAGATAAAGATGGTAATATCCGTAGATCAGTGATTGAAGTAAAACCAATGAGAGAAACACTCGAACCAAAAGCGACAAAAGGTAAATCAAGAAAAACTCTCATAAATGAATCAGTTACATATGTCAAAAATCAAGCAAAATGGAAAGCAGCGAGAGAGTTTTGTGCAGATCGTAAATTAGAGTTCAAGATTATGACTGAAAAAGAATTAGGAATCCGATGAGTATTCTTCAAAACATATTGAATAAAGTTAGTGGACAAGTTAACGAGGATTTTTTTCGTCAACAATTAATACAGGAACTAGGATCTACAAACTTTGATGACGACGCTGCAGATACAGGTGGATTTGCTCCTGGCCAATTATATTTTTTTACTTATCAAGCACAGACAAAACAACCATATTATGACATGTATCCTTTGTCATATGTCATTGAAATGAGAACAGGTGGATTTTTAGGTTGCAATTTACATTATTTACGTCTGAATCAAAGAGAAGAATTAGCAATGAGCTTACTAAATAACTCTGCTCAAGGTGCTGTCGCAGTTCCTCCTCGAACTTTACATAAATATCTTTATGCTGGTGTTAGAGGTCAACCATATCGTATTCCAGAATCAGAGTGGACGGACGTAGCACAATTACCGACTGAAAAATTTGTTGATATGAGAGGAATCAGTGTTCCAAGAAGTCGCATTTACAATAAAAACTAATGTCAGAGACAAAAAGCAAACCATTTCAACTAGATGAACAACCCTCAGCAGAATATGAGGGTACATACACGGTTACTGTCACTGATGGTGAAATATCATCAATAGGTGTGTTAAATACAGGCAATAATCTTTATCAACCAGTAAATCCAGAGAGTGATCTTTTTACAGCTATATCAAAAACTGACGATGCATTAGATACAATAAGTATTAATACAACTGGAGAAACTGGAAATGTCACTGAAACTGTTTTACAAGATAAAGAACAACTAAATCAAAATTATACAAGATTAAAATCAGAATATAATAACAGAAAAGAAGATTTAAATGAAACCACTGATAATATTGAAACTGTAGTTAGTCAACAACCAGAAAATGCAACACCAAAAATACCAGATACTTTCAGATACCCATTTGACATTGATGATAATCAAGATCATTTAAAAATACAACAGTTTGAATATGAAAGGCCTGGCACAAGTGGTGGCGGCCCTTTTCCTAGTTCAAGAAATGTTCAAGCGAGTAGACCAGCTGGGTACGATTCCTCTGGAAATCAAACAAGTCCAGCTGACAATGTAAGAGGGAAACCATATGGAAAATATGGTGGCACTGTGCTTCTACCAATGCCTAAGGTAAGTGATTCAAATGGTGCAGAGTGGGGAAAGAGTGATTTAAATGTGTTTGGTTTAGGTTTTGCGTCAATGGCGGGTGGATTAATCGACGCTGCAAAAGGTAACATGGGAATGGATTCCCAATTTAACACACTTTATGGAAATCTTTTAGGTGAATCAAAAATTGATCAAGATAACATTGCACAGGGAAATGAATTGAGAGGAAATATTTTTGCTCAAAATCGTGATGATCCCTCCAAATCTGCTATAGGTAACTTACAAGGCACAGGATTAGCTGGTTTAGGAATTGGAGCTCAGGAAATTTCAAAATTGGCTGGAGTTAATGTAACGGCAGATGAAGTTCTAGCGAGAACAAGTGGAAAAATTTTGAATCCAAACGCAGAGCTCTTATTTCAAGGGCCTGTGTTAAGAGATTTTGGATTTAAATTTTTAATGATCGCAAGAGGTGAAGATGAAGCTGAAGAAATTAGAAAAATAATTAAATTTTTTAAAGTAGGTGCAGCACCAGTTTTTTCTGATGGCCCTGCGTTGTTAGGAACTCCAAATGTATTTCAACTTGAATATAAAGCTGGGAAGAGAACATTAAACACCGTAAATAGATTTAATGAGATGGCACTAAGAACAATCACAGTTGATTATGCTCCTGATGGATTTTGGTCTGCATATCAAGACTCACATCCTGTAGCGGTGGTTATGAGTTTACAATTTAGTGAATTAAGACCTCTATATAGAATAGATCATGAAAATGGAGGAGAAGTTGGTTACTAATGGCATATTCATCTTCGGGAAGAAGTCCTAAAAACACTTACTTCAGACAATTACCAAACTTAGATTATCCGTCACTTGCGAATGATCGCACATCTGCTTATGACTATAATCAAGTCAAAAATATATTCAAACGGGCTGTATTGCGTGAAGATGTTGTAAACTCATATTTTCAATTTAATCAATATTTAATTCAAGGAGATGATCGACCAGATAACGTAGCAAGTAAAGTATATGGGGATGCTAACTTAGATTGGGTTGTTCTCACAACAAATAACGTTATTAACGTTAGAGATGAATGGCCAATGTCTCAGAATGACCTACAGAACTATCTTACAAACAAATATACAACAGCAGAATTATCATATGTACATCATTATGAAACTTTAAAAATAGTTGATTCTTCTCAAAGATTAATTCAACCAAAGGGAATTACAGTGGAGGAGGGTCACTCAATTACATTTATTGATAGTGGTGTTTCCAAAACAGAATCTAAAATTGAAGCAATAACTTACCTTCAACACGAAATCAACTTAAATGATCAAAAGAGAGAAATTAATGTCTTACAAAAACAATATGTAGAGATATATTTGAGAGATATGTCGAATATAATGTCTTATAAACCATCAAAACAATTTGTTAGCAAAAATCTTAAAAAAACAGAGAATCCAAGATTAATTTCGCCATAAAAAAAGAGGTCACTTTGAGCGACCTCTGGCGTAAAAAATGGCCCGAAATTTTTTTCGGGGTATTTCCTAATTTTCAGCTAATTTTGCAAAATAGCT
>VTLG01006627.1_pt1 | contig 12229 bp, 14 predicted proteins | sample 4694571 | NCBI WGS metagenome assembly VTLG01 (sample SAMN12604809, study PRJNA352737) | marine metagenome | biome: ENVO:00000447; feature: ENVO:00000209|ENVO:00000569|ENVO:01000036; material: ENVO:00002151; isolation source: viral sequences binned using virsorter ... | reverse complement strand
GAAAAACTACCACTCGCATCAACAAACGAACCACTAATATCAGTAGCTATTTGTGCTGAACTCGATACTACATTGGTTTCCGTTAATGGAAACTTAATCTGTTTTGATTTTAAATCCGCCATATTTTTCCTTACTTATAAATATCTAAGAATTAAATTTACCAAATCCTATGACCTCATCATCTGATTCTAATGAGTATCCTAACTCACTTGTATTTAATCTTAGTTCTAAATTTGTTGATGTCTTTTGGACTATTTCCAAAGCATCATTTTCAATTAACATTCCGTTAATAAAAAACATAAAATCATTTTCAGTAGTGCCAGTCAAACCTGTTGGTGCAGAAGCAGTCACTGCTGTAAAACTTGAAGTATTTGCACTTGTAAAACTACCCGTGTGAACAAATGACTTTCTATTGTAGGTATTTTTATCCACAATACCTGTATCTAAAAAGAATTGTTTTGTGGCATTTTCAGTAGCTAATGAAGTTGAACTTCCGTCAGCTAATCCGGTATCATTTGATATTTCATTTATAGTATATCCATTTAACTTATATGAACCTGTAATGTTGGAACTACCTGATACCTTATGAGTATCATCTAAACTATCACCAAATCTACTTGAACCACTTTCAAATATAGTTGTTGAACCTGTTACACTAACTTCAAATTTTTCATAGTTCAATTGTCCGTTTGTAGTCATTGATGTTGCGTTTACATTTTCTGTAATTGCTAAACTACCTGTATGGCCTACCACACTATTTGAACTACTTATAAATCCGTCACCTAAAAATAAATTACCAGCTTTTATTGTATCGGAACTTACAACACTATTGAAAACTACATTTGCAGTAGTTCCAACATCTTGTCCAATACTAATCGTAACATTTTGGTCATTTGATAAAAAAAACTCTCTTGTAGAAAAATCTACTCCGTTTCTTACACCACTAACTCCTGTTCCTAATTCTATCGTTATTGGTTTTTTTAATTGAAATTCAGGTGCACTCATCACTACTCCTATGAATTAAATTTACCAACACTTAAAATTTCGTCATCACTTTCTAAAATATATCCAATACTACCTGTATCAACGTGTAATTCTAATGAACTTCCTTTTTGTTGTATTGCTAATGCGTTGTGTTCCATATATTGTCCATTGATAAAAAACACAAAGTCATTTTCAGTAGTGGAAGTTAATCCACTTGGTGCGGATGCCGTAACCGCTGTAAAACTAGCTGTTGTGGCATTTGTTATACTCGCTGATGACTTAAAAAAATTCTTTCTTAAATAAGTTGCACTATCCGTTACATTGTCTGTAATGTAAGTTTTTATTGCATTTTCAGTTATTAATGTGGTCGCACTTCCGTCTGTTAAAGCTGTATCGTTTGATATTTCATTTACACTATATCCATTTAAACTAAATGAACCAGTTACATCTACACTACCGGTAAACTCGTGAGTATCATCAAGAGTATCACCAAATCTCGTAGAACCACTTGCAAGTATGATTGATGCGGAAGTAAATGTTGTGTGAAATTCATTTGCAGTTAGTGTTCCGTTTATAGTTGTATTACCTTGTACCGTCAAATCACCTGTGGTTTCTAATGAACCCGTAACATCAATACTACCACTTATACCTGTTGTGGAATAAATTGTTGATGAATCTCCTATTTGAACACTATTACTAGCTGTCAATTGATTAAATGTTACATTTGATGTTGTTTCTACTGCTTGACCAATCGCTATGTTTTGTGATAATGCTGTTGAACCATTGAATCCAACACCAGTATTTGATATCGTTACACCTGTTCCTTGGTTTAATATCAAAGAGTTTTCCACCGATATGGCAAATATATCTTTTGTTTGTTCGCCAAACTCTGATGCGTTTGATGATAAATCTACTTTTTTACCCTCACTATCAACGATAGTTTTTTCTGTGCTTTCTCTAATTATAAGTTTTTTAGGTGTTAAATATTTTTGTGTTGTTGTTTTTCCGTCAAATGTTTCTGGTAAAATGTATCCATATAGATTCACACTAAAAGTAGTTTGAATTAATTTTTCTCCGTCTATTTGTGATGCGTCTGAAAAACTCTCAATAGAACTTTTAAATTTCATTTTACCTGGCTCACCCCAATATGCGCCATCTGAATAATTAATCTTTTCAACAATCTTATTCATTTGTTCAATATAAGATGTCCATATGGTAAATTCATATGTTAAATTCATATAATCTGGCATAGCCACATTATAGTATTCTCTATTTGGTTCTAAATTTTTCTGAACACTAAATTTGTCAAAACGATTTTGTTGTGAATACTTTTTTTGAAATGTATAAAAAATCTTTGGGTCGTTTGCGTCTAATTTGTCAATTGGCATATTGTCATTACGACTCATACCTGTTCGTTTAAATGCAATCAACGGAACTATAATTTGTTTTTTCTTATCTCGTAAAAACCCTTGTTTTGAGATTGCGTTCCACCTTTCTGGTGATGCGTAAATACAAGGGACTTTAACTTTTTCTTTATTGACTTCTACCTCAGGTTTGATTACTTCATTGAAATAATACATAATAGCAGAGTCCATATCCATAATTCCGACTGACAAATTCTTTACATCATCTGTTGCACCCGGTGAATTACGACTTATCTTCTCTCCACGATTAAATATTAGTCGTTGACTTCTTGGTATTGGTTTATTTCTTGGCATTAAAATCCTCTATATTCTTCTAAGTTCACAGTTGGTCGTCTTACTAAATTAGCTGACACTACTATTGAATGGCTATTGTCAAAGTTTCCACCTATTAATTGATTTTCATTGAACTTATCTACTTCAAAATAACCATCATTCCACTGCATTATGTCGCCTATTTCTGGTTTTAAATCTACCTCAACTAAGTATGCTCTTTGAAATGCAAATGAAACAGTTTGTCTATTGTCAGGTCCGAAGTCATCATAATTGAAATCAAAATCTGACGCATCAACAATGCAAGGTAATTTGACTCCTTGTTTATAAACTTTACCCTCAGATGCTTCTCCATACATATTGGTTTCTGTTTCATAGACTGAAACTCTATAAAGTATTACAAATTGGTCAATTATACCGTCATCACTAATATTTGGTTCACCTAAAAGTTCTCTATTGAACTTTTCTATGGTTGCCAAATCTTTTGCTCCATAATATCTTTGTGGCATTTAATTATCCTATGTAAACTGGGTAAGGAACTTTTCTTAGAGTTTCTTGTTGAGATTCAGATTCATCTCTTTGTGCTTCCATAAGTGCCTTACGACTTGTTTGTTCTAAGTTTTCTCTCAATTGTTCTATTAATTGTTCTTTTTCAGCAGTTGCTTCGGCTCTTAATGTATCTCCGTCAAGTGAAACTTCTGCGTTTGGAATAGGGATTGTTCCATATTTAGAACGAACGATACCTAATAGTTCTTTTGCTAATGCTAATGTGTATTTTCTTATCCATTGTTTACCAACATCATTTATATGTGAATAAACCATAAAATCATATTGTGCATTTGAATAATCAGATACCACATCATTAGAACCACTATATCTTGTTCTTAATGGATTGTCTCTATCATCAGTTTTTACATATTCAATAAATAATGAACCTGATTCTGTTGGAATAGGGAATATTCTTAACTGATTATTACGAATTTCAAAAGAATAAGCAGATTTTCTAATCTGGTCATTGAATTCAATGGCTTGTATTCTTAATAAATCCGCATAAATTGGTTGTAGGACGAAAGTTATTGCTGGTGAATAACTTCCAAATCCAAATCCGTCCAACATATTGTATGTTCCAAAACCTGTTGACGCATATGGGTCAAAGTATCTTGTAACCGCTGGTCTAGCTTCATAATGGACCTTTTTAACCTCAATGGACGCACCTGATTCACTAACTTCACTAACTAATGCATTTAAATCATAGGTTTGACTACCTGAATTGACTGATACTGCTGTTCTTTTTACTTCCAATGAACCACCAACTAATGCTTCTTGTCCATATTCTTCTGAAATAAAGATATTTTCAGACAAGGTTGATTTTACTCGTTTATGAGTAAAGCTTGAACTTGTTGATTGTCCTTTTAAGTGTAATAAGTTATCACGAATGTTAAATTGATTGACTTGGGCGCTATATTCTGATATAGATTCCTCTAAACAAGCATAAAATTGCGTGTCTTGTAATTCTATATCTATGATTGGGTATCCTAATCTTCTTGCACACCAAGTTGCAACTTGTGGGGCTTCTGATTGGAATTCTGTGTCATTGTCATATAACCCAAATGGTGTGGATTCGCTTACTGCGGAACCCGACCCTGGCCATATTGGTTCTTGAGCCATTAGAATCTCCTATTAATAGTAATTGTGTATATACATTAATAAATATAAGAAATATAAAAAACCCCTACAAAAGTAGGGGCTTTTTATTACTATAATAATCAGTTTCAGGACTGAAATTATTATGCTGCTACTACATTGAACTCTGCGCCAATCCACTCAGCTGAATCTAATGCTATACAAAGCATAATTGTATCTGCTGCGATTGTTATGCCCGCATCATCAGATGCTGGATTGATTCCATCGCCTGATGCTGGGTAGACTTCTAATGTTTTATTAGATAGGTTATTGAAAATCAAGAACATTGTTCCAACTGTAACTGCTGAAAGTGCTGGTAAAACAACACCTTTTGAGTTGTCTGCACCTGTTACTTGAACAAGTGTTCCACCTGTTGCACTAATTTCTGTTGCCGTTCCTTGATTAGAACCTGCTGCTGCTATTGTTTGCATTCCAATACCTAACACACTACCAGCGGCTAAAACACCACCGTCTGCTAATGTAGTGACTGAGTCCATTAAGTTGTCCATATAGTTGCCGTGTGTTCTTCTAAGCGCTGATTTAATACTTGCTTTTGTTACACTTGCCATTATATTTCTCCATGCAATAAGGGGATTTCCTGCTTCCCTTATCCTTTAATTGTATTAAGATTACAATACCTACGACATCCGTCGCCAAGGCTGGAAATTAATCTTCAGTAATAAGTATTGAATTTTTATATAAAAAAACAAAAACCCCTAAATTAATAGGGGCTTTTGTATTTTATTCAACTATTAGTATTAATTGAAAATGTTAACTTACACGAAGTTTACATCAGCAACTATGACCTTACCATAGAATTCTGGACGAACCATCTTCTTGGCATATCTTGTCATCACACCTTTTCTTGGCGTGAAGTTTTTAGGGTCATATACTAGCGGTGTCATAATTAACGGTACATATGGAGCGTAAACCGCACCTGTTTCTAAGAAGTTTGCACCTCTGAAACCAATTAATATATCGTTTTCTAACATATAAGGGTTTTTGTAAACAGTGTATCTGTTGTTAATTGCCCCTACTTTTTGAACACCCATAGCGAATTGATTTGTGTTAGCGTCGCCATCAGCACTTGTTGCATATCCTGGAATTGATTCTAAGATTGTTGCAGTTTCTGGTGATACAACTATAAAGTTTGCTCCACCTCTTAGTGTTTTCTGATGAATTGCATTACTTACACTTTGTATTTTGTTTCCAAGTGTTTGGAACCACTCACCTTTTGTGTAAGCGTTTGAAGCACCTGATTGTTCCTCAAATATAGTAGATGATGAATTGTATTCATATCCTACTCTTGCTGACCAATTTTCAGTCTTAGCTGAAGCATTTGCTTTTAACATATCAAGAATTTCTAAGTCAATTTCCATAGAAATATATTCAGAAAGTAATGATGTTAATTCTGCTTCTGCGTCTACTGAGTGGTAAGCGTTAAGGTCTTGTGCTAACTCAGGAGTCCATACTGCTTTTAACTTACGAGTTTTAGCAATAATTGGAATGCTCTTTAACGCAATGTCTAATTCTGGTATATCAATATCAGTTTCAGGATTTGCGTCTACTTGAGTTGCAGTAGCTTCAAAATCAGTTCTGCTGTAATTTGTGCTTGGTTGTGCGTGGTATTTAACCACAGCGTTAACAAGACCAGATGTTACTGCTTGTCTTACAACAAATGTTACTGTATTTGCTGAAGCGTCGTGTTTTGTATACGCTGGGAAAAACTCATCAAAACCACTACCTGAGATACTGAAAGCTCTTACGCCGTCTGTGTCTGCATTTGTGAATGATGTAGTTGATGTTACCACTTTAATTAATGCATTGTCTGCATTGTCAGCGATTGCTGCTGAAGCTGATAGGTCTGGTTCAAATTCGACATCAACAAAGTTAACTGAAGCTGTTGAGAAAGTTCCGGCTGCGTCCGCAGAACCAGAAGCACCTGTCCCAATAGTTAGTGTACCTGATGATTTGTCGTTAATTGAGTATCCAAACTTACCTGCGCCGTATAAACCGCCTGTTGCGTCTGTGTTAGACCCTGATGTATTACCATATACATCTGAGTTTTCTGTATGGTTGCCTGTTTGTGCAGTTCCATATTTGAAGTCAAGATAGAAAATAAGACCAGAAGGCAAGTTCATTGGTTGAACTGACACAAAATCTTGTGCTGCTAACTCACCAAAAATTCTACGAACTAATGGTAAAGCTACACCGCTCCACTCTTCTGCGTTTTGTCCACCAGTAATTGATGCCTCTTGGATTAGCTGTCCTGCTTGGTTTTCAAGCAATACTGCCATTCCGTGTCTTTTAGTTTCATCATCCATACCTTCTAATAGGCCTGTTGGTTCCCATTTCTTAACTAACTGACGTGTTTGCTCTAATAGTTGTCTTTGTGGATTATATCCGTCCATCAAAGATTCTATTGAATTTAATTTACTCACGATTAGTCTCCTAAAGTATGTTTGCTAATTTCTTGAATCTAGCTTTTAACTCTGCTCCTTCTGACAATACCTGTGCTTTCGCTGGTTTTGTAGAACGAGTTGGTTTTGAACTTGAACCTTTTGATTCACTTAGTCTTTTAGAAGATGGTCTTTTAAATGATTCTGCTAATGTAGCATATACCAATTTAACCTCTCTAAGATTCTTAGTTCTGTCAAAAGTTTCGACAACTTTTAATTTTTGGTTGTTGTTCAATCCAAATGCTCTAAACAATTTGTTTGAGAACAATAGTTTTGCATTCAATAAATTAACTTCGTTTAATTTACTTCTCATAAAGTGTATTACTTTACGATGCTCTTTAATTTCTGCTTTGAGTTTTTCATTCTCTTCCGCGTCTTCTTCTTCTTTGTCTTCTTCAGTAAGTGCTCTTAATACTTCATCTAAGTCAAGGTCTTCCTCGTCTTTGTCTTCGACTTCTACTAAGTCATCAACAGTTTCGTGGTCGCCAAGTTCATCGCCTGATTTCTTGTCAGAACCTTCTGATTCTGGTCCTTGTCCTACTTTTGAAGTGTCACCTGCTGCTGGCGCAAGTTTGTTGTCTGCTTTTCCGATTTCAGATGATACATCATTTTCGTCCATTTTCTCGTCTTCTTCTTTATCTTCAGACTCGTCCATTTCTTTTTCATCTTTATCTTCCATTTCGTCAACTTTGTCTTCGTCATCAAGGTCTTTTTCTAATTCTGCTAATACTGATTCTAAGTCTAACTCATCATCTTCTTCAGCGTCCTCTTCTTCACGCATTTCTTCAGAATCTTCTTCTTCTTCTTTATCGTGCATACCTTCTTCTGAATCGCCTCTCATTTCTTCTTTGTCGTGCATACCTTCTTCTTTGTCGTGCATACCTTCTTCAGAGTCTTCTTCTTCCTCTTTATCGTGCATACCTTCCTCTTTGTCGTGCATACCTTCCTCAGAATCACCTCTCATCTCTTCTTTGTCGTGCATACCCTCTTCTTTATCGTGCATACCTTCCTCAGAATCCATTTCTTCTTCTGCGTGTCTCATTTCTTCAGAGTCTTCGCCTTCTTCTTTGTCGTGCATACCCTCTTCTTTATCGTGCATACCTTCCTCAGAATCTCTCATTTCCTCTGCGTCTTCGTTTTCGTCAGAATCTTCCATTTCAGATTGGATTTTCTTTGACAACATAGATTGTAAACGTGGTGTGAATGCTTCCTCAAGCGCTATCTTTGCGTTTGCAAGTGCAGTTTCACGAACTGATTTTGCATCAGCGATAGCTTCTCTTAATAAGTCATCCATTGTTTTATTCTCCGTTGGATTCAATATAGTTATTTGGAACTATAATTAGATTAGTTTAATCGGTTACACTATATGATGTATGAAAATACGATAGTGTATTTATTTAGTAATAAATAGTAAATATTTGAAAAAAATCACACAAAGTGTGTATATTTTTTAGTCTTCTTGATTTTTTAATTTTTCGTATTTGGTTCGTAGTTTTGCTTTATTTCTTTGTTCTCTTTTAATTGCCGACGGCTTTTTATAAAAAGAACGCTCTTTCAAATCAAACATAATGCCAGAATCTTTGACTTTTCGTTTGAATATTTTAAGTGCTTTTTCTACTGATTGACCCTTACGAATCTCTACTTTTAACAACCTTTACTCTCTTTCTTTTGTTTATAAAAATCCTAATAAATCGTCTAATTGTCTTAATGCTTTACGATTACCTTTCATAGCCGCCATAATTGCAAGTGAGTATCTTCTACCACCTGTTTCAATAACATCTAATAAATCGTCTGCGTCAAGTTTATATTTTTTTAGAAACTTATTAACATCACTTGATGATTTACCAAGTATGCTTGATACTTTATTTAAATCATTTTCATTTAAGTCTTCTTGTTTTAACTTGTATGCTTTTGTGGTATCAGCAAGTGTTGGTAATGGCTCACCAAACTTTCTTTCGTTCCACAAATTTTCATTAAGAAGTTTCTTAAGTTTCATTATTTAATTTTACCTTCAGCTTTTGCTTTGTAGTTTTTATCTACATAGTTGAAAAACTTTTTCTTTTTCTCATCAGAACCTAATTCGTCTGGTGATTTAATTCCAAATTTTTTCATTGCTGCTTGGAAAAACTCCTCGTAATCGCCTTCTTTAATTGTTGAACCATATTCTTCTTTATCACGAATATCTCTATCGTCGTCGTCGTGTCCATACATATGTGTTTCAGGTATTTCATAATAACGATTTAAAATTACACCCATATCTTCATACAAAGCTGATAATCTTTGTTGAACTGATGATGCTTCTTCTGCTATTTTTGAAAATTGTTTTGAGTGGTTTGTTAATTCTTTCATATTACGAGATACCGTAACTTTGTCAAACCAATCTTCTGTTTCTTGAACCGTGTGTGTTGCTGCCATTTCAGCTATACTTGATAACTTTTTAGCAGTTTCTTTTAATGCTGATTGTTGATATAGTGCTTTACCCAATGAGTTGTAGCTTTTAAGTGCTTCACTTACTTGTTTTGATGAAATCTTTTGTGATTGTTCACCATACTTTTCTTTAACAATTTTAGATAAAGAACTATAACCAGCGTTAATAGCTGGGACTGAAACTACCCCACCGACTAATGAGAAGTTTTCTTTTACTAATTTTTTAAGTTTTGCCATTTTTGTTTTCTCCTTGTATATAAATATACTAAACTTATTTTTTTCTTCTTCCGTATTGAGTAAACCTATCTTTTAAATCATAAAATAAACTTTTCAATACTTCTCTTTTAGAGAAACTCGTGTCTCTAATATTACCTTTGTGAATACTTCTTGATAAATCTATTCTGTCGTATTTTTTATTTTTCATATCTGATGTGAATATATCCACAACTTTTTTCTGTGCTTGTCCAATAATTTTTCCTGCTTTGTTCACACTATCTATTGAAAATTTCATCGCCTCTTTATTTGAGTATGTTGAACTTCCCAAACTTGAAGGTGGAAATGCTTCTTGTAAATGTTGAACTGATATATTGTTTATGTCTTTTTGAAATTCTAATATGTGTTTTTTAAAAGATTTATTGATTTCTTCTGCTGACTTTCTTAAACCTTGTTTGTTCAACAATTTTATCATTTTCGCAGCTTCTTTATCTATGTATCCAACGTGAAAACCTATATTACGAGATGATGATTTCATATCTCGTTTTTCTCGTGGACTCATTTCTTCTTTTAATAATATGTTTTTTAACTTAATCATTTCTTTTCTCTAAATCCTGCGTCATCAAGTCCTAAGATTTTTATTTTACCTTTTTTAACTAAATCTCTTATTTTTAAAGCTTCTTTATTGTTTTTATAACCGATTTCAGTTAATGTATCACACGCGTTTTCTATGTTTTTTAATATACTTCTTTTTGGATGTGTATAAACTGCCCAAAGTTCGTAATGAATATCACCTTTTCTTTTACCTACTACTCCACCTTTTTCGAATTTTATAGCATCTCTCATAGAACCTATACTCTTTTCCAATCTTGTCAATGCACCTTGAAATTCTTTTGCTCTTGAATTAGGTAAAGAATCACTATATAAGTCTTTACCGATTGCTTCTTTTAATATTTTTTTTAATTTAATCATTATCTAAACTTCATCTGCATAATTGTATTGTATTGACCTTGAACATCTTTTGCGTATGATTCAACATCACTTTTTGCAAAATCTGTTGTTCCGTATTTAATTTTGTCTTCTTTTTCTTTTTGAAGTGCACCTAAGTAGTATCCATAGTATTCATACAATCGACTTAATTGTCTACCTACTGTTGCGGTTAATTGATATGCTTCTGATTCACCTGTCTTTGCGGTTCTACCTGATTGATATTTATCAATAAAACTTTTAACTTTACCACTTGCTTTTTTACCACCAAGTGCTACATCAATAATTGATTGACAAAAGGTAGCTGCCTGTTTTACTTTTGCTGCTAATCTTTTAGGGTCATTTAATTTTGCTTTTAACAACTCATCAAAATATTGTTGATTAATTCTTGCAAATTCATCATTAGTTGTGAACTTTGCTGCTCCGAATTGAGCTGCTTGTCTCATTTGTCGTTTGATACCTGCGCCCATATAAGGTTGGTCTTCATCTAAATTGATATGATGAAACTTAATTCCTGGTATTGACATCATACCTGATAATGATTGATATCCAATCATATTTAATCCAAATTGCTTATCTCTACGATAACTTCTTGAACCTGCGTCTACATCTATCACATTACTTCTATCACTACCATAACGACTACCACCTTTAACTACTTTACCTGTTGCGGTCATTACATTGGTTAATGGTTTCCAACTTTTTGTATACCAAAGTGGTTTTCCGTCTTTCAATACACTAATTGCTGTAAACTTGTCAATACCCATTTTACTTCCACGCATATAGTATGATTGTTTACCTTTCATTTCTACTGAAACATCTTTGTCAATATATGCAATTTCAATACCTTTTTTCTTTGGTTTAGTGTTGGTTTCAATTTCTGCGTCTGTAATTTTGTCCCACTCGATACCAAGTTTAGAACCATACGCAAAAAATGTAGAATCTAAACCTTGCCATTTGTTTGTTAATGCACGAAGTTTACCTGATTTAAATGCTTCTGTCATTATAATTTTATGTTCTTTGATGATGTCTTTTATCTTAATCATTATATAAAATCCCTTCTTCCTCTTGATTCATCTTTGTAATATGATAAATTTTGTTTCATTAACTTTACAACTTTATCCATATCTTCTTTTGTTTTGGTTTCTATACCAATGTAAGATGCGTAATTCTTTTCTGGTTCTCTATTTTGATTACGAAATTTACCTGTAATAGGATTATTACCTGTGATGATAATTATATCTTTGTTTCTAAAATAAAATCCACCACTTGTATCACTACCACCTGTATGAGAACCTTTTGCTACCATAGGAATACCTAATGTTCTTAACATCTTTTTAAACCCACCTGGTTTAAAACCTGCTAAATCAAATCCGTGTGCAAATCCTGGCTTAAATAAGATAGCTCTTTCATTTACACGAAAGTCTTTCCAAGTATCATTCATTTTCATTATTGTTTTTTTATCCATTGTATTCCTTATAATCTAACATTAAGACCTGTGTTCTTTTTTATCATCACACCTAATTGGTCTCCATAGACTCCTTTTTCTTTTGATTTAACTTTTATTTTACCTGCTCTTATTGCTAAAAATTCCATATCGTATAAATCTAATGATGTTAATCTCATTCTAATATGTGAAACACCTTTTGAGTTTCTCATAATCTTAAACACTAATGATTTCTTTCCACCTGATGTTCCAAATACAAAATCTTTTGCTCCTATCATATATAATGCTTTAGGGCCGATTTGGTCAAGAGCAGTATCTGCTTCTCTTTTATTACG
>VTLG01017095.1_pt1 | contig 12230 bp, 14 predicted proteins | sample 4694571 | NCBI WGS metagenome assembly VTLG01 (sample SAMN12604809, study PRJNA352737) | marine metagenome | biome: ENVO:00000447; feature: ENVO:00000209|ENVO:00000569|ENVO:01000036; material: ENVO:00002151; isolation source: viral sequences binned using virsorter ... | reverse complement strand
GGCGCGCACTTTTTTTCAGCAAAAGTTACAGGGTTAAAAACTATGGGTGAAAGAGGACCAGCAAAGGGCCAAGGCGGCCGGCCACGTAAGCCACTGGCAACGCATATCGCGGAAGGTACGTTTGATAAATACCGCCACGCCGAGCGCAACGACTTAACGCCGGACGGGTTGCCATCGGACTTACTTGACCTGGAAACGTTCGGGCCGTATGGCGCCGCATTGTTTAAGGATTTAACAAGCGAGCTAGAACGGCACGGCCTGGTAGGGCGGCTCGATAGCGCGACACTGTCGGCACTGTGCTACTGGTGGAACGAGTTTGCAACACTAGCCAACGGCAAACCATTGGCCGGCGATCGGGCTGAGGCTTCCAGGCAGATACGCAAGCGCGAGGCGTTCACTCAGTTCGCCAGGCTAGCGTCGAAGTATGGACTCGACCCACAGAGTAGAGCCACGCTATCAACGCAGCGGCCAACCGTGGAAACCAACCCATTCGAAGAATATCTAAAGCGGTCTAGAGGTCTTGAGTGATACGCGCAACCACGAACGCCGAGAAAGTGACCGACTACGTCGAATCTGTATTAACTGGCCGCCGCGTTGCCGGCAAGCTGGAGCGCTACGCGTGCCAGCGCTACCAGGCCGACCTGGTTGGCCTCGATGACTTGGGGTTGCGGTTTGACCAGGGCATAGCCAGCATGGCGTGCGACTTTTTTCCGTTATTACTGCACTCAACGGGCGAATACGCCGGCCAGGCGTTCGATTTAGCACCGTTTCAGCGGTTTATTTGCTGGAATCTGTTCGGTTTCAGGCGAAAAAAAGACAATTTGAGGCGTTTTCGTAAGGCTTTTATCTCAATGGCGAGGGGTAATGGCAAGAGTCCATTCGCTGCGGCACTGCTTTTGATGCTATTTGGTTTCGATTATCCGCACGAGCCGCGAGCCGAGTGCTACACGGTCGCCACCAAACGCGACCAAGCACGGATTGTATTTGATGAGATCAAGCGATTTGTTGAGCGGCAACCCGACCTGAAGAAGTTGGTCAAGATTTTGCGAAGCAATTTGACCATTCCGTCAACCGGCTCAACACTTGAACCACTGGGAAGCGACAGCAAAACCAAAGACGGATTAATCCCGCACGCAATTGCCTTGGATGAACTGCATGCCTGGAGTCATTACCATGCGGAACTTTGGGAGAAACTCGCCACGGCACTTGGTAAGCGGCGGCAACCGCTACTGATTGCGATCACCACCGCAGGCAATGAGAAGTCAACTGTATGGCGGGAGCAGTATGAGGCGGCCGTTGACGTGGTAACGCCAGCCTGCCCCATGCGGGCCGATGATGAGTTTGTGTATATCGCACAGATTGATGAAGAAGACGACCCACTAGACGAAGCGACCTGGCCGAAGGCCAACCCGCTCTTAGAGTCAGGCGTTGTCAAACTCGACTACCTCAGAAGCGCCGCGGCAGAGGCGAAGAACTCGGCCGCATCTCTAACGAGCTTTACCCGCTACCATTGCAACCGCCAGGTAACCAGCGTTGACAAGCTATTGCCGGCAGAACTATGGGCAAGGGGATCAGGGGAACTACCCGACCTGGCCGGCCGCGAATGCCACGCGGGTTTTGACTGGGGTTGGCGTGATGACCTGGCAGCCATGGCGTTAGTGTTTCCGCTCGACAAGAAAACCGTAGAAATCGAGAACCCCGAAGCGGACAGCGATGAACAGCCAGCCCAGGAAGAGCGGCGACAGTACGCGGCAATCGTTCGCGCATGGTGCCCAGCTGGGGCGCCGCGGGACATGACCGCAGAACCGTGGGCCAGTTGGATCAAAGCCGGTTGGTTAACGGTCACGCCCGGCGACACAACCGACACGGCAGCGATTTACGCGCAACTCAAACAAGACGCGGCAACCTACGGCATTAAGACAATAGCATTAGACGCCAACAACTGCCGCGAGTTTGGCAGCCAGGTCAAGACGCTATTCGGAATCGAACCATTCTGGTTTGGTCAAACCGCCTACAAATTTAACGAGCCGACCCATGAGCTAGTGAACAGCCTAAAAGAGGGCCGGTTTTTACATGGCGACAACGGTCTATTGTCCTGGTCAGCGAGTAACCTGGTGGTAGAGGCCGACAACCGCGACTACATCCGGCCGGCTAAGAAACAAGCACGCGACAAAATCGACCCAATGGTAGCCCTCATTATGGCGATCAGTGAATGCCAATTTGCCGAGAAGGCGCCACCCAATCCATACGCCAACGCAAACGACGAAACAGCGAGTTTAATATTATGAGCGACCCAACGCAGTTCATGACGTTTCAAATCGATGCGGCTTGCCAGGCACCACAGGCCAGCCACTTAGACACCGACGCCGGTTGGTCAGATGGCGCATTTAGTGCAGGCCGCACCGACTCAGGCGAGCGCGTGAGCCCGACCACCGCGATGAGTCACGGCCCGGTCTGGCAGGCGGTTAATATTCTTGCCGGCGACGTTGGACAAATGCCGGTTCACAAGATGCGGCGCAAAGGTCGAGAAGTAAACAAAGACCGCAGGCACGCGGCCGAGCGGTTATTAGTTGACCAACCAAACGACTTCCAGACGCCCAGCGAGCTAAAAGAGTTCCTCATGCAATCGGCTTTGCTTTGGGGCAATGGTATTTGCGGCATCGTCCGCGACCAGGCACGGCGTCCGGTTGCATTGGTTCCGTTTATGCCGTCGCGCACCAGGTACGACCGGTTGCCCGATGGGTCGTTTTGGATCTTAACTAGGTTACGCGGGCCGCGAGACGAAGAGACAGCAGTACCGGCAGAAGACACGGTACACCTACGCGGCCTGGCGTCCGATGGGTTCTGGGGATTGTCGGCGGTGCAGGTCGCTAGAAACGTCATCGGCCACGGCCTGGCACTGGAGAAGCACGGCAATAAGACGTTTCGGAACGGGGCAACGCCGTCTGGTGTACTACAGACCGAATCAACGATTGACCAGGACGTGCGGCGGCGAATGCGGGACGAGTGGCAGAGTGTTTACAGCGGATCGGAGAACGCCGGGCGGGTGCTCATTCTCCAAGGCGGGTTAAGCTATGAACCTATAAGCATGTCAAACTCTGACGCCCAATGGTTGGATGCTCGCAAAATAGACCGCGAGTTTATTGCGTCAATATTCAACGTCCCAGCGTTCAAGCTCAACGCGCTCGATGCGGGCGGCGTGAGGGCCAACCTGGAAGAGCAGAACAAGGATTACTTCATGACGAGCCTCAGTCGGTGGACTAACAAGCTGGCCGAGGAGTTCCGGCGCAAACTGTTAACCGCCCAAGAACGCAAGAGCGGCAACCACTTTTTCCGATGGTTCCCAGAGGCGTTTCTGCGCGGCGACACTCAGACGCGGTTTACCACCTACGCCACTGCGATTGCTAGCCGGATCATGTCACCAAACGAAGCGAGGGCTAAAGAAGACTTGAACCCTTACGACGGCGGCGACGAATACTTGAACCCAGCTATCGACACGAGCCCCGACCAGGCCGACAGCGACCAGGCCGAAGAGGCGGCAATTGAGGCGTTGATAAACACGCAGGTAGGCGCGTTACTGTCAGCCGAGGTACAGCGGGCCAGCCGCATGGCTAGCGATCCAGCGAAGCACTCGAAGTTGAAAGACTTCTATAAGGCTGATCGGTTTGAAGCGTTCGCCGAACCATACCTGGCCGCTGCGGTTGACGTGGCGAGGGCGGGACGTTATCCGGCAGCCAGGTGGCGCGACGCAATCCAGAGACACGCGGCGGCGAGTGTAACCAGTTGGCTTAGTGACGCGGCAGCACGCCAAGCCATTACGCAACGGGCAGAAACCCTAACTTCTCAAATACTAGGAACCAATAACGATGAATGAACTATACCTTTACGACGTGATCGGCGAAGACATTTTAGGCGAGGGGCTCAGCGCCAGAACAATCCGCGACGAACTAGCCGACGTAGATCGGGGCGGTGAGTTATTGTTGCGGATCAACTCGCCAGGTGGCGACGTGTTTGAGGCTGAGGCGATTGTATCGCTGTTGTCGGATTACCGCGTTTCTGCGCGAATCGATGGCGTGGCAGCCAGTGCGGCAAGTTATATTGCAGCCCATGCCGAGAACGTCGAGATATCAGACGGCGGTTTTTACATGGTGCATAACCCTTGGACTATTACAGTGGGCGACGCGTCTGAACACGCTAGGACCGAGCAACTGCTGGAAAAACTAACCGCCAGCCTGGCGAAAGCCTACGCCACTAAAAGCGGCCAAAGCGTCGAAGATGTCCGCGAGTGGATGGACGCCGAGACATGGTTTACCGCAGACGAGGCGTTTCAGTATGGGTTCGCCTCGACGATCACAGAAACCCGCGCGGCGGCTTGTGCAGTGCCGGCTGAGTTCGGCTACAAGAACCAACCACTGACGCCGGTCGCGCGAGCGGAGAAACCACGGGCAACAGCCAGCCGGCTACGGGCGGCCGATCGGCTGCGGTTGGCACGGGCACGGTTGGAACTCAACACCGGCTAGACGGTCCCGGCTGGCGTGGCACATCTTTTTTGACAGATATTACTGAACCGGGCTCGAAATCCGCCGCCAGGCAGCACTAACGCTGCAAATAGGTGTACTGAGTCACCAGGCAGCAAAAGCCCCACAGCGGCCAGAATTGACCTATTCCCGGCGATTTGCACCAATTGCACTGTTCGTGCGTATAGGTAAAATAAGAGGCACAACCTAACCCACCTCCCAGGCGGTGACCAGGCGAACGGCCGGCCACCAACTCGGGAAGACGCAATACGAATCGACCACCGAACCGGCGGCGTGAATTGCAAGGCGTTACCAACCGTTAACGCCGGCAATTCGCGCCGCCGTTTTTTCGTGCGCGCGGAGCCGGCCACCTACAAGCAATAGGAACCGAAACCGTGAATTCTCAGCAACAACTCAACGCAACCCTTGAGCAACTGGCCGAAGTCAACGCCGAGGCCGAAGCAATTTCTAAAATCATCGACAGTGGCGAACAGCTCGACGATTCCCAGCAAGCACGCTGGAGCGAGTTGATGGACGAGGACGCCGGCGAACTGGCAACCATCACCGCCAAGAAACAGCAACTTGAAAAGGTCGTTAGCGAGCAAAAGCGACTTTTGGCAAATCGTCAAAGCCTGATCTCTGCCGGATCACTTCAGCCGGTTGCCGAAGAGGCACCGATTGAAGGCGCGTACCAGGCCGAGGCAAAATTGCCAACGGTTAAAAACAAGTTTGCTGGCAAACTCAAGGCGTTCAAAGACGACGAACTTGGCGAAGCCTACGGCGCCGGCCAATGGCTTAAAGCGGTTGTGGCACTTCAATCCGGTCGACGTGACGAGCAAGCTGAACAACTGGCAGCCCGCTACGGTTCGCCAATCTTGGCAACAGCGACCGAAGGCACGAACAGCGCCGGCGGTTACTTGGTTCCAGACCCGGTTAGCGCCGCGATCATTAACGTCCGTGAGGTCAGCGGCATCAGCCGGCAGATTTGCCGCGTTGTTCCAATGACCAGCGACACGTTGTCGATCCCCAAGAAAACCGGAACAGTCACGGTGGACTATCCATCGGAAGCCGCCGCGATTACCGCCGACGATCAGACCTGGGGCCAAGTGGCCTTAACTGCCGTTCGTCGCGCGTGCCTGGCGAAGGTTTCGCAAGACCTGGTTGACGACGCAATCATCCCAGTGATTGACGACCTGGCCGCAGAGATTGGTTCTGACTTGGCTATTCAGGAAGACAATGAACTAATCAACGGCGACGGTACGTCCAGCTATGGGTCAGAGACTGGATTGGTTTCCTCCGCTACTCAGTCTACAGAAGTAACGGGCGACTGGACTGCGGCGACTATGGGTGACCTCACGGCATTGATGGGCAAAGTCGGAGCTAAATACTGGGCCACCGGTGCCAGTTGGATTGCTTCGGCCGCGTTCTACCACACGGTCATGCTCGATTTGCTGGCCGATGCTGGCGGCAACACTTTAGCTACATTGGCAGCAGGTGCTGGCCAACCGTCATTCTTAGGTTACCCTGTGTTCCTTACAGACCAGCTTCCAACCGCGTCAACCTCGGTCGGCTCTAATTGCCTGTTTGGCGCGTTTGATAAGGCGGTCATTATCGGCGACCGGGCCGGTGTACGGGTGCAAACCTCAAGCGAGCGTTATTTCGACGAGGACAACCTGGCAGTACGGGCAACCGTTAAGTACGACATCAACGTGCATGACGCTAGCGCCTACTCCGAGCTGAAATTTACGGCCTAACCAGCCCCCTTTCCGGTGGGCCGGCGTGACTTCTGAGACACAGCACGCCGGCTCGCCGTTTTATTAAGGCAACCCAATGGCTTTAACGATTACGACACAACCCGTCGAAGAACCGGTCGACGTGGCCGAGGCAAAGCGGCACCTCCGGCTATCGGCTGGCGAAGACGTGCAGGTAGCTTTGCTGATCGAGGCAGCCCGCGAGCGGTGCGAACGGGAACTAGACCGGGCCATTATGGCGACGACCTACAAATACACCTTACGCACCTGGCCGGGCAATTTCATCGAACTACCCAAGCCGCCGCTGGCCTCAGTGACCGAGGTGCGATACACGGACACGGGCGAAGCAGAGCAGACGCTAACCGCGTCGACTGATTACACCGCCGACACAACCAGCACGCCTGGCCGCATTTGTTTAATCAAGAATAAGAGTTGGCCTAGCGTATCGAGTGACGCGGCGCACCCAATCCAGATAACGTACGTTGCCGGCTACGCGTCAGCAAACGAAGTGCCCGCCGCAATTAAACAGGCAATTATGTTATTTGTGGCGCACTATTACGAGAACCGCGAGCAAGTGACGGTTGGCGGCACCGGCGCCGTACTACCACAAGCGGCAACCGACCTCCTGGCCGCGTTTCGTTGGGGGCAAGAGGTGCAGATATGAGGGGCGGCAGACTACGGCACCAGGTCAGTGTTGAGCAGAAGAGCGACACGTACCTGAGCACAGGCGAACCGACGCAAAGCTGGACAACGTATCTTGCATCAGTGCGTTGCGAGATACGCGGCACCGGTGGCGGCGAGCGGCGGCGTGGTGTGCAAACAGAAAACAACCCAGCAACTACGCTAACTTTCCGGTACGACGACGCAAAAACAATTACCGCAGACATGCGGATAAAAAACAGCGGGCGAACGCTGAACATTCAGCGAATTGAAGACCCTGACGGCCGTGGCGAGCGAATTGTAGCCACTTGTGGCGAGGTTTCATGATGGCAGCCCCAATAGAGTACGAGGTAACTGGTATCGAATCGCTAGACGCCGATATAAAAAAATTAGTCTCCGAGCACGGCAACAAGGGCGTGAATAAGGCGATGCGCGAAGCGTCAAAGCATATTGCCAAATCTATCGTACTTCCACGCGTTAAAAGCAACGTAGCGGTGAAAAGCGGCTTTATAAAGCGTCAATTCAAGGCAAAAGCACTCAAGAGGAGCCGTTCTAAAGTCGGTTACACAGTCGGTTTTGCAGACGATTTGTTCAAGGGTGACACGTTTTACTATGGCTTCCTAGAGTACGGAACCAATCCGCGGTCGACTGGTCGACGTTTTACGGGCCAAGTCAAAGAGGATGCGGTGCTACGAACGGCACTTTATGACAACAAAGGCGCCGCGAGGCAGAAATTTTTAGACAATATCGGCGACTGGATCAAAGAAGCGAACCAATTAGGCAAAGGTAAATAAATGGCCGACATTGGCGAGGCGATTATCACACAACTTAAGACTGAGACCACGGTAACCGACCTGGCCGGCTCGCGGTTTCGGCCAGACGAGCTATCACAAGGCGAGACATTGCCGGCGGTGGCTTATTTTGTGTTCGCGGAGGATTCCGAGTCAGCACTGACGGGCAAGGTTGGATTAGCTCAGTCGCGAGTCCAACTAGACTGCCACGCGACCACACGAGCGGCGGCCAATGGCCTGGCAGACGCAATCGTTGACAAGCTCGATGGACTAACCGGGACTTATAGCGGCATCACAGTCTACGACTGCTTCAAGGATAATAGGTATTACCGGGTTGATGCACCAGAACCAGGTGCCAGCATAAGCCGGCGCCGGGTGGTGCTGGATTTCGTAGTGAATCACTCCGAACCAGTGCCGACACTTTAAACTGAGGAGATAAAACAATGGCACAACAGAACCAATCAGGACACGGCGCTTCGGTGACGTTTACGATACAGAGCGGGGGGGACGACGCCGGCAGCAATATCTTATCCGGCTATAGTGCAATCTCTATCACCCCGCCGGCGACCACGTGTGAAATGGTGGAATTTCCACATTTAGGAATGGCCGCCAATACCGTCATCCCGAAATCGGCCGCCGGTGGAATCGATGGCGGTCAGGTATCTGCAACAATTAGCGTCGATCCAACCGACGACTGGGCAAGGCAGATCGGTGACCTTGGTTCTTGTGTTATCAACTACCCGGCGCCCTCTGGTGGATCTGCGTCTTCGCACTCATTTGATGCTGTGTTGACAAGCCACACGCCAGGATCTTTAGAAAGTGGCGAGCGGATGACAGCGGAAATCGTGCTAGCCAGAACTGGAGACACCACGATCAGTTAGTAGCTATGGTTGAACTACCGAAACCAGCAGGCGCCTCGCAGATTGGCAATAAGATTGACGTACTGCACGCCCACGGGCCGCTATATTGCGTCTGGTTTAACGACCGACGAGTGGGTTACACCAGGCCAGAGCAACCCGAGGCAATAAAGTTTCTGCCGTATGCCACCAGCCAAGTTGTTATGGATGACCACGACCGCGACGAGTGCCGGCGAGCCGCGGCTGAACAATTAACTAAGGACTAGTTTGTATGGCGTTGACGCTCAAAGAGATCATGGCGGCTCAGGATAGAACACCGGTCGAGGTGGAAGTACCAGAGTGGGGCGGCGTGGTTTATGTCGTTGGTATGAGTGGAGACGACCGGGACCGATTTGACTCGACATGGGGCGACAAACTGAGCCAAACCAACGACAACGGCCCAGTTGACTTAGGCGGCCTACGGGCACTGGTGGTTAGCAAAACATTATGTGACGCCGATGGCGTTTTACTGTGTAGCCGTGAGTCGGAGGTAACCCAGCTAGGGCGTAAAAGCGCCTCAGCGTTGGACCGAGTGTTTGCATTGGGGGCCAAGTTGTCAGGCATCGAGCTAGGCGACGAGGACACGGCGGGAAACTAGAGCGCCGGCCAAGCCGGCGGTTTGTTTTAGAGTTGGCTATTGAGTTTAAAATGCCACCGCGGCAACTACTGCAAGCGTTAAGTAGCTACGAGCTAGGTGAATATATGGCGATTTATCGACTACGGCAACAAGAACAAGAACAGGCCGAGCAAGACGCGGCCCGAAGGTTAGCGGGTAACTAATGGCAATAGGCGCTTTAACGGTAAACGTTCAAGCCAACACAGCAAAGGCCGTGAAGGGACTGAACAAATTTGGCAAAGGGGCCAAGAAGAGCGGTAAGTCTGCCAAGCAGGCCGGCAAGGGGGTGCGTTCACTAAGCAGTGCGTTTATGAAAATGGCGGCCGCGGCTGGGGCGGCGGTGGCGGCGGGGGCGTCGGCAAAAGCGTTTATTTCAATTGCTGAAAGTTTAGACACGATTGCTAAAACATCGGCTAAGCTGGGGATTATGCCGGGCAAATTGATGGCGCTTCACCATGCCGCGACGCTAAGCGGTGTAGCTATCGAAACGATGAATAAAGCGCTGCGTATGCAGGTCAGGGTAATTTCTGAGGCGGCAGTTGGCACAGGGCCGGCGTTAAAGGTGATCGAAGAAATGGGGTTGTCGGCGGCTCATTTAAATAAGCTCGACCCTAGCGCACAATTTAAAGCAATTGCGACCGCAATGGAGCGATTCCCGCCACAAGATAAAGTAAGAATTTCGGCTCTGTTGTTCGGGGGCAAGGGGACCGACTTAATAAACACGCTAAAAATGGGGGCCGATGGACTCGGAAAAGTGGAGAACCGTTTGCGGCGATTAGGAGCAGCGTTTACCGCTGAACAATTGAAGAAAGTGGAAGACTTCAACGACGCAATGGCAGAACTAAAGCTACTAACGAAAACTTACGGCCAGAGAATTGTGATTGAAATGTCGCCACATGTAACCAGTGGCATCAAGGCACTCGCGGAAACCGTCGAAGGGTTCGCGTTGATTTTCGGCGGTTGGTCGAAACTACAAGAACAGAATCCATGGATTGACAAAGGGATGCGGGCCGCCGGCGCTTTTTGGAAAAAGACGCCGATAGGGCTTGCCCAGGGGTTGATCCACAAGGGGTCAACAGCGATGGCGTTCCAGGAAGATAAAAGCTGGAGGGCGTTTGATGACATGTTGACGGATAGCCTTTTTGGAAAAGGCACGGCAAAAAGGACGCAGGACTTCGCGCTGGAGATGGATTCGTGGGTTTCTAGCATCTACAACATGCGGCGGGTTACGCCAGACGAATTGCGGCGCACCAGGGAAGCTGGAGGCGGCCGGACTATTCGCGGGTTAGGCGGGATGACAGTCGAAGAAAGCCAACAAATGGCGCGCCGGACTATTCGCGCGTTAGAGGGTATCAGAGATTTAACCGCCGGCCAGCGCGAAGATTTGAGGCACGCCAACCAGGTGCTAAGGATAGGGGGCCTGCCGTGAGCGTTACTAGCGTTAATTATCTAATGCACAGCACGCAAGACGCAGCAATTGACGACCGAGGCCGGGCTACGTACACCACTAAATTTTTGGTTGAAACTGATTCCAACATGGGGCCGGCCTCAGTGGTGAACGGGGCGCAAAACATGTCGTCGGGGCTCAAAGTCCCAGGCTTATGGGACACTTACTCGTATCCGATGCTGGCCGAGTTTCCCGAGGTTGATTATTGGTCTTTCTGCCGCGACATACGAGCCGCGAAAGAGTCCGACCTGGCCAACGGTGGGCAAAAATGGATTGTGACCACAACTCACCGAGCACTCGACCCAGGAGAAGAGAAAGAAGACTCGACCGAAAACCCAGTTCTTCGGCCGGCTAAGTTTCATTGGGACAAAGAAGTCTACCGGGAGGAGGTATCTATAGCACAGATTTACCAACAGAAAACCGGGGAAACGGTCAGCGACTCACCGTGGCAGGGCAATGGGCTAGTTGAAATACGCAACACGGCCGGCGGTTTATACGAGCGACCGTTTGAGGTGGTCAAGACGCGGAGCGTGCTAGTCATAACAAAGAACTATCAGACGCTAAACGACGTGCTCACAAAGACAACAACCTTCCAGGGGAAGATAAATAATTCAGACTGGAAGATTGGCGCCAATGGGCCAACCGTGTTGGCTCGTCACGCGTTGTGCCGGGAAGTAACCTCAAGCCCCATGAACACCGAACCAAAGGGTGACGGTTATAGTTGGACATTTTACACCTTGGTCTTCCGTATATCGTTAAACGACAAACCGTGGGTGGAAAGCGTCCCAGAGCGAGGGCGTAGCTACTGGGTTCCAGACGTTAAGGCGGGCGAGGACGCAAGAGAACTGAACCCTGAGGACGACAGGGATTTTGTGAAGCTAGAGTACACCGAAAACGGCGAATTTGTGAATCTCGACGCAGACGGAAAGAAGCAGTTCCACCAGGAAAAACGGCACCTATCAGACGCGCCGCCTGACCCATGTGTTACGGATTGGTTGGTGTATCCTGAGGCGAATTTTGCAACCATGCCGGTGAGTTAATGCTCTGGCTATTATCAACAGGAACAGAGACCGTGATTGCAGAAATTGACACGCTGAACTTCGTGCAGAGTGACCGCATCGTAAAGATAACGCAAGCCGGCACGACGACAACTATCACACTGGCGCACGGCGACAACACGACGGACCTGGCCATAGCAGGCGTATCGGCTCGCGACGTGTTCCGCAAAATTGCCAGACAAGAGGCGGCGCGGCGCGTCGCGGGAGCGTAAGGAATGGGCACGTTATTTTACACTGGGGCGGCCGTTTCGATTCCGTACAAGTGCGACTTAACTATAGGCGGCACTTGGGCGGCTAGCGACACGGTGACGGTTTCGATTAACTCACGAGACCTCGTGATAAATGTCGGCACCACCGACGTGACCACGGCGGGAATTGCTACTAAAATCTGGGCGGCGTTTTCTGCTGGCCGATTCGACGACAACCTACAAGATGATGAAAGCCGTAACTGTGGCGGGCAAGAAATACCATTCTTCGGCGGGCTACAAGCCCCA
>VTLG01001427.1_pt1 | contig 12230 bp, 3 predicted proteins | sample 4694571 | NCBI WGS metagenome assembly VTLG01 (sample SAMN12604809, study PRJNA352737) | marine metagenome | biome: ENVO:00000447; feature: ENVO:00000209|ENVO:00000569|ENVO:01000036; material: ENVO:00002151; isolation source: viral sequences binned using virsorter ... | reverse complement strand
TGCTGCTAATGTTCAGAAAGCAATCGGCAATGCTATAGATTACTTTCAAACAGAAGCTGGTATAGCTGAGTATGAAAGTGAGTTAGCTGATGGTACAGTTGGTAGTATAAACCAAGTATATCAGAAAGCTAAAAGTAAAGTAGACTTTCTTGACTTTTCACAGCAACGATTTAATGCTATACAAGAGTATCTTAAAACAGGTAATATAGATGATAAGCAGACATTTGATTATCTGACAAATGTAAATGAAACTCGTAACCCTGTAACTAGAGAAATATTCTACATGCAACATGTCAAAAACTTTGACGGTTTCGAGAGAGACTTTCTAAAGTTTGCAGAACAGCAAGGCATACCTGTAGATAAGAAATCAGTTGTAGGTCTATATCAGTTTCGTGCACAAGAGTTGATGAAACAGAATGGTATAAACCCTAAGTCTGAGCTAGGTCTTAAATTACAAAATCTATACAGACAAAAAGGTTTTACTGCTGAAAATCAGTTTACACTTGGAGACGATTACGAAAAACAAACACAAGTCATAAATGGTTTTAGTGAACGTATTAAAGCTATAAGTGGTGAGAAGTTTACACGTGCAGATTTTAGCAGTGATGCTGAATACGAAAATGTAAAGAAAGCATTTTACAATAGAAAGAACGCATTGTTTGTAGATACTATAGCTAGTGTTAATGCTAGACCTATACAAAAACGAGACGGCACATACTCTAAAGCTATTGTACCTAACACTCGAGCTAACATCGTAGGATGGGCAAAGAGTGAGATGGATAATTACAATGACTTTCAGACATATTTAGAGCATGTTATGGGTGTCACACCTGAGAATCCTAACGGATATCTGATACCCGGTGCTGATAAAGATACACCTAGAAATCATATACTTGCCAAGTTTCCATATCTAAAACAAGAGCTAGCTGATGACTTTGCTGACAGATTTAGAAAAAAAGAAAAAGATCAAGAAACACTGAACAAAGCTAGATTACAAACTGATGCACTTAAGTATCAGCAGAGAATGAATGACGGATACTACAAAGAGAATCCTGACGCATTTTTTGCAGACTGGGAAGCTTCTAATGGTAATCAATATGCTAGAGAATTATTTGCTGGCAGTCTAGGATTTAAGAGTCAGTATATTAATGCTGAAACACTCAGTTCTACAATCGTACAGGCATATAAAAACGGTGACATGCGATTAGTATATCACGCATGGGCAGCACTACCTGACGAACAGCAGAAGATAGGATTTATCTATGATGATCTTAATGGTCTTGCACAGGCAGTAGGTGTACAGTTTGAAGACTTAGATGACCACATCAAAAAGATTACAGATGCTACAATAGACGAAGTAGAGAAGGACGGAGTTTTAGATAAAGCTGCTGGTCCATCAGCGTCTACTATGGCTGACTACATGAGATCTGAGTTACTGTCACGCTATGCAGCTGACCGTAATGGTACACCACAAGAAAGATACTCACGTGCTAAAGAGTCTATAGATAAACAGCTAGGATATGTTAACGGTGTTCTTGTCAACTTTGACAAAGATGGATTCCGTGGATCTGGTTTATTTAAACAAAAGCAAGGTAAATCTGGTGCAACTAATAGAATCATATTTACACGATTTGCTGGAGAAAACTTTGGTAACATATCTAGCTTTGAGATTGATGCTACACTAGGCGATACAAAAGGACAGTCACGAGTAAATGGATTGGTAGATCTAGTTGCAGCTGATATGGGATCTAATAGTCCTACAATCAACAACACACACTTATACAATTTACTTAAGACAGGTAAGACAAACAATGCTCTGTTAAATAAGTTAATGGATGAAAGTGTACTACAAGGTGTACAGAAAGAAGACTTTGTAAATACACTAAAAAACACAGTAGATGCAGATGCTAGAACAAAGAAAGCAGTCATGCAATGGGGTGCTGATAAATGGTGTGACGAGATACTAGGTGTAAGAGCAGCTGGTATGTCTAACGATCAGAAAGCTTTACAAGTATGTGTAGACGCAATCGAAGCACAATTTGACATGCCTGCATGGGAGTTTCTACTCAATGCTAAAAATAGAGAAAGACTACAGAACTAATGGAAGAAGAAACATACGTTCCCGGCGAACTGGTCGAAGAGGAACAAGAAGCCAAATCAGCACAGCCTGTATACCCTGCTCCTTTTGGGTATAAGTTTGGTAATAGCTCTGTAGACTTATCTATAGAGGATAATCATACTACCATGAAAGATGAGTATGAAGCATGGTGGAATCAAAAAGGAGACGAAAGAGACAAAGCACAGGAAAAATTTAATCAAAAATACTTTGGCATGTCTACTGACGAAGTTAGACAAAACAAACGTAGCCAAGCACTAGAAGCTAACAACCCACTTAAAAGATTAGATAATACATTTCAAGGTTTATCTGCACCCGGTCTAGGACTAGCTGACTTTGTAATGGATGCAGCTGGTACAATTATACCCGGGTTTAACAAGATAGACGAGAAGTACGATCAGGTTACAATGCTTGACAATCCTATGCACCAAGGTATCAGACGTGTGTCTTCTATTGTATTACCTTCTATTCTAGGTGGTAACGCAATACAAACTCAGCTTAATACTAGATTAGCTGGTGGTGCATTGTTTAGTAAGCCTTGGTTTACAAAGCTAACAGCTACTATGGGTGCACACGGATTAGGAGACGCTACTATATTAGGTCTAAGTGATGTTGGTGAAGATGACACGCTGACTGATACATTAGTACAGATGTTTCCTGATACGTTTGGACCAAAGGGTAGATTACCTTTACCACAGATATTTCAGACTACTACAAGTGATAGCCCCGGTGTAAGAAAGGGTAAGAACATGTTAGAGTCTGCACCATTTAGTATATTTGGTAGTGTACTTGGAGCATTTCTTGACATCAAAGGTGGTCACAAGACCATGGACTGGATGATACCACTAGATGATACTGCACAAGCTTACAAACAGCTTAACATACAGATGGGTGGTGATCCTGACAAACTGATACGTATTGCTGAGATAGATGAGTTATTATCACTAGGTAATAAAAATTTAAGTCGAGGTATGGAGCAACAGCTTATCAATGAAAAGATAGCATTAGAGGAATCTTTAGCTAACATTGATAATATGGATGACTACTACCGTAGATACGAATACTTAGAAAATGTAGAAAATCAAGCAGCTATCGAAAGAAAAACTGCTAACAACTACGAACAGTTAGAACTTAACATTAACGGATTAGATCCTGACTTAAATGCTGATGTACTTGATGATGCAGCAAAAGCAAAGCAAAGTGTACCTCCCGGTAACGTAGCACGTAACATGGCAGATACTACAGCTATTAAAAACGGCACATCTAAGGGAGATCCAGCACCTATAATTACAGATTCTATGAGACGTAAAGGTCTTATGGTAGGCTCAACAAGTCGTGATGCTGTGATGGGTGTAGGAGAAGCTGCTAGAATGGCTGGTAGATTTGATGCTATTGTAGATGGTGTGAGATTTAGTGCCAAAGAAATGAACGCAGCAGCATGGGGTATCTATATGGATATTATAGATCCCGGAAAAAATGTTGATGACATTAGAAAACTCTTTATGGAAGATAGAGATGTTAAGAATCTAATGTTAGGTAAGTTTAAGATAGAAGTTATAAATGAAGATCAAGCAAGAGCAGCAGCGTTTGCTATGCGTGATCTTGTTGACAGATTTTTAGGTAGAGAAGTAACAGCATCATCTGGTAGAGTTATGGATACTCTCGGTAGAGAAGCTGCTACTATTGCACAGTCGATTACAGACATGGCTCCATACATAGATGATAACCGAGCTATGGATATTGTTATTGACAAGCTACTATTCTTAATGGATGAGTATGCACTAAATAAATATCTATCTGGTTGGTCACTACGAAACAAAAACTGGTTTGACCAAATGCCACCACGTACAATGGAAGAAGGTATACAGACATTACTTGACGAGTTTCAGATAGCAGAAAACTCTATACATGCTAAGAACCTAAAGTTTACAAAGGAACTAAAACGACTAAGAGAAGTCAATCCTGATGCACTACGTCCACTGATTGACGCATATGCACACACTAAAGGTGATGTAGATAGTCTTGCTAAACTATACAAATGGGCAGCAGAACAGATTACACCACTTGGATTACTAAAAAGTCCTGACCCTAAAAACATGAACTTGTTTGCTAAGGGTGCATGGGGTGTTAGATATAACAATATGTTATCTGGTATATCAGCATTTAGAGCTGGTGTAGGTAATGGTTCACAACTTATACTAAGACCTATTACAGCTGTACTTGGTCATGCCATTAGAGGTGACATGGACAATGTAATGAAAACTATTTATTACAATGGTGCTGTATGGGAGACTAACAGACGTGCATTAACTGACGCATTTGAAATGATGAAGAAAGTTAATCAAGATCCTACTGCTATGTTAAGTGCATTTCGTAAAGATTATGTATTTAAGACTGACAAGGCTTGGGACATCATGGAAGATGTTGCAAAGTTATACGAAAAAGATGGTAACTGGGGTAGAGCATATCAGCTTAAAACAGCAGCTGCATTAACACAGATGTCTAAGATGAAAGGTCTACGCTATGGTATGACAGCTATGGTATTTCCTGACGTATTTACTAATACACACAACGCACATTACTACTCACGTGTCAAAGCGTATGAAGATGTGTTTAGTGAGTTTGGTTATGCAGATTGGGAGAAAATATTTGAAGCTGAGAAGATACATTATAATAACTTCTTTGATGAGAATGGACTGGTTAAAGATCAGGTACTACGATCATTTTCTGGTGAGATACAACTTAACCTAGATGATGGTGTAGCTAGTTATCTTACAGAAGCTACTACAGCATATCCTATACTCAAAGAGTTACTAGCGTTTCCACGTACTGCATCTAACTTTGTAAAAACTGCATTGTCTTGGACACCTATTAGCCTTATACCCGGTATAAATAAGTATGCTAAAACTATATATGCTAAATCAGCAGACGATATAGCAGCAGCACTTATGGAGCATGGTATAGACGCAAGTAGAGAACCATTTGCAGATGCCATTTTTAAACAGATACAAGCTGAGTATGTAGGTAGACAAGCTTTTAGTAGCATGCTTACAGCTACATTATGGGGCTATGCAATGGGTGGTAACATTCGTGGTAACGGTCACTACAACGCATCTAAGCGTAACAAAGAAAGAGACGAGATGGGTTATGTACCTAAGACTATACGTATTGGTAACAACTGGTATAGTTATAAAGGTCTGATTGGTATAGAACACATACTTACATTAATGGGAGATCTTGCATACTACGCATCTGACATGGATGAGCATATGCTAGAAAACTTTATGTCTAAAGCTACATGGACTATTGGTGCTACATTCTTAAACGAATCACCATTAACTATGATAGAACCTTTGTTTGATGCACTGAATGGTAACGAACGTGCATGGGCACAGCTAGGAGCTGGTCAGACATCTTGGATACCAGCTAGTGGATCTTTAGGTGTACTTGCTAAAGCTATAGATTCTGCACAGAAAGACTTAGCTGGTGAAGTACAATCATTTGTAGCGAACAGACTACCCGGATTTAGAAACATGCTACCAGATCAAATAGATATATGGACTGGTAATGCACTCAACGACATTGACAACCCAGTACTACGTGCACTTAATGCACTAAGTCCTATCAAGGTCAGTGGTACAAATGAACCGTGGCGTGTATTCTTACGTGATATACGTTACGATGGTCTTAGCATGCTGAAGATGGATAGCACTGGGTCATACGAATGGAAACCAGAAGACAGAGAACAGATAAATAAATACATAGGCGAACAAAACTTATCTAAACAGGTTGAACGTCTGATGAATAACAAAAGGTATCAGAAAGAGATTAAAGCTTTACGTGACTTTAGACGATCTAGAATCAGAAGAGCTGACGACAGAATTAAACTCAGAACTGAATTACTACCTATACACCAAGAGCTAAACATGATAATACGTGAAGCTCAAAAACTTGCAGAGGCTAGATACCTTAGCGAGAATCCTAATATTGAACAGTCTATTATCAATGCTCAACTTGCAAGAGAAGAGATGAAAGTTGGTAACGTAGACGAAGCCGCCAACCTACAATCAAAGGATCAAGAAACACGCAAATTAATTAATTACGGTAACTAACTTATGAGTGCTGTTATACAAAACGAATATACAGGTAACAATAGTACTACAACGTACTCCTTTACATTCCCATATCTTAAGACCTCGGACATCAAAGCAAGTCTCGATGGTGTGGCGACTACGGCATTTACATTGCCTAATGCAACCACGTTACAATTTAATACTGCTCCCGGTAGTGGAGTCAAAATCAAAATATTTAGAGAAACCAGTGTAGACGATTTAACAGCAACATTTTATGCTGGATCAGCTATTAAGTCAGAAGACCTTAACGACAACTTTACACAAAACCTGTACAAAACACAGGAAGTTGGAGCTAGATCTCTTAACACACTTGGTGGTACTATGACTGGTAATCTAACTTTAGATACACAGGCTGACATAGTATTTGAAGGTGCAACAGCTGATGCACACGAAACCACAATTAAAGTTGTAGATCCTACAGCAGATCGTACAATTACATTCCCTAACGTAACAGGTACTGTTGTCACTACAGGTGACACTGGTACTGTTGCTACAGGTATGATAGCAGCTGATGCTGTAAACGGAACTAAAATTGCAGACGATTCAATTAATAGCGAGCATTATGTTGATGGTAGTATTGATACTCAGCACATTGCAAACGCTCAGGTAACTACAGATAAGATAGCTGACAGCAATGTGACTACAGGTAAGCTAGCAGCAGACGCAGTAACAGCTGCTAAACTTGCAGATAATGCGGTGGTAACAGCTAACATTGTAGATGCAAATGTAACTACAGCTAAGATTGCAGCAGATGCAGTTAATGGTACAAAGATAGCTGACAACAGTATAGACTCAGAACATTACGTAGATGGGTCTATAGATAATGCACACTTAGCTGACAACTCAGTAACACAAGCTAAGATGGCAGACGATTCTGTCGGAACTGCTGAACTTGTAGATGGTAGTGTAGATGCTGCTAGACTAGCTGATAACTCTGTTACACTCGCTAAGATGACTAACAACTCTGTTGGTACATCTGAGTTAGTTAATGACTCTGTTACAAATGCTAAAATAGCTGATGACCAAATAGACTCGGAACATTATGTTGACCAGTCAATAGATACTCAACATATATCTGACAATGCAATTACTAATGCTAAGATGGCAGATAATTCTGTCAATTCTAACGAACTTGTAGATGGTAGTATAGATACTGTTCACATAGGTAGTGTCCAAGTTACAGATGCAAAACTTGCTTCTAACTCTGTTACAACAGATAAAATTACAGATGCTAACGTAACCACAGCCAAGATAGCTAATGATGCTATTACTATCGGAAAACTAGGCTGTGAGCAAACAACAATATCTGATAGCGACTCACACATTCCAACATCTGGAGCTGTGGTAGACTACGTTGCTGCACAGCTTGCACCACTCGGTGGTTTTGAAGCTATTGCAAACGAACAGTCATTTCCAAATACACAGCCAGCATCTGGTGTTGTAATCAGTATAGCTGATGCAGGCGGATTACAAGTAAGTAGTAGTGGTACAGCTTCTGGTCAAACAGTAGGTGGTACAACAGTTAATATTACAGGTATTGCATCAAACTTTAATGGTACTACTGTAGCAGCTGGTGTACGTTTTCTTGTAGCTTCTACAGGTAGTGGACAAAACTACACATACCACAAAGCTACACTAAAAGAAGATGACTTAATTAACCTTAGTGGAGACATTAATGATTTCTCAGAAAGATATAGAGTTGGTTCGTCGAACCCTACAAGTTCTCTTGATAACGGTGATTTATTCTTTAATACTAGCACAGGTAAACTTCTTGTATATAATGGAACTAACTCAGCGTGGGAAGAAGCTCAGAGTATAGGTAACTTTTTTATATCTACACTGAGCCCTGCATTTAATGGAAGTGCTATTGACTTTACTTTATCTAATGCACCTACTAATGTACAACAAGTACTATTAAGCATTAATGGTGTTATACAAAAACCAAATGCTGGTACATCCAGACCTTCGGAAGGTTTCTCACTAAACGGTAGTACAATACAATTACCTACTGGATCAGCTCCAGCTACTGGATCAGATTACTTTGCTGTCGTTATGGGTAGTACTGTAAACATAGGTACACCAAGTAACAATACAGTTAGCACTGCTATATTACAAGACGATTCAGTTACACAAGCTAAAATTGCTGCTGGTGCAGTTGACTCTACAGAACTAGCAGCTGGTTCTGTTATTAATTCTAAAATTGATGCAGGGGCAGTAACTACAGCCTCTTTAGGTACTAATGCAGTTACAAACGCAAAAGTTGCTTCAAATGCAGCAATAGCTGGAACTAAAATTTCTCCTGACTTTGGATCACAAAATATAGCTACAACAGGCAATGTAGATGCAGATGGAGTTGTAAGAGGAAACAGTTCTAATTCTGGTAAATGGGTTAGAATGTATGGTAGTGCTGGAACAGGTAGATGGGATATTTATGGTCATGGTGCTAACTTAAGAATCAGTGATAACGATAATGCTGGAAGTTTTGTAGTCGATAGAAATACAGACTTAAATGGCGGTCTTGACGTAACAGGAAACATCACAGTATCAGGAACAGTTGACGGTGTAGATATAGCTGCACTTAACACAACAGTTGGAAACATATCTACTGAAGTTGTCAATGACACATCACCACAGCTAGGTGGTAACTTAGATGTTAATACTAGAAATATTGAATTTGGAGATAGTAGTGCTGCTACTCAAGATCGTTTAACTTTTGGTGCTGGCGATGATTTACACATGTATCATGATGGATCTGATAGTTTTATAAAAAATTCCACAGGACACCTTAGAATATATGGTTCCGGCACAGATGATAAACACATTTATTTACAACCTGACGATGGAGATAACGGTGTAATCGTAGTAAATAATGGAGGAGTAAAATTATACCATAACAGCGTAGAAAAGTTTGAGACTACAAGCAGTGGAGCTACTGTAACAGGTACTTGCACAGCTACAGCTTTTGCTGGTGATGGTTCTGCTTTAACAGGTATTACATCATTTGTTAGCGGTATGATAATTATGTACAATAGTGCAACTGCTCCATCTGGTTGGTACTTGTGTGATGGAAATAACGGTACTCCAGATTTAAGAGATAGATTTATTGTTGGTGCTGGTAATAATTATTCTCAGGGAGCTACAGGTGGTGCTACAACTGATTCTATTTCATTAAGTGTTTCTGGTAATACAAGTTCGAGTATTAGTCACGCATATAACTTTAAGGCTCCATACAATAATAACGGTGCAACTGCATCTTTAAACCCCCACTCCCATACTTTTAGTGGTTCTGGTAGTGCAACAGTTGATACAGTACCTCCTTACTATGCACTTACATTTATTATGAAAGCCTAATGACATTAACACAAGTAACTAAGGCTGGTCTAGATGAGATAGCTCTGGATCATGTCTTTACAATAGGTGCTAGCGGTTCTAGTGCCTACACATTTCAAGGAGAAGGGTTGAATGGCACTGTCAACAACCCTACTCTTTACCTGACAAGAGGTAAAACATATAGATTTGAGAACGGCACAGGTGCTCATGCTATAAGAATACAAAGTGCAGATGATGGCACTAGCGGTACACTATATAATACAGGTGTTACCAATAACAACACAACTGGAACTGTCATAGTTGAAGTACAACATGATGCTCCTGATATTTTGTACTATCAATGTGCTTCTCATGGTAGCATGAAAGGTACATTATACATTACTGGTGCATTAGCAGACGGTGGTGTGACTACAGCTAAATTAGCAGACAGTGGTGTAACTACGGCTAAGATTGCAGCTGATGCAGTTACTAACGCTAAGATAGCTGACGACAGTATAGATTCTGAACATTATGCTGACGGTAGTATTGATACCGCACACATCTCAAATGATGCAATAACTGGAGCTAAAATTGCAGATAACGCTATAGAATCTGAACATTACGCAGATACCTCGATTGATACAGCACACATTTCCAATAGTGCAATTACTACACAAAAGATTGCTGACGATGCAGTTACTTCTGCTAAGATTGCTGATAACCCAAGTTTTACTGGTACAAGCGGTATAAAACTTCCAATAGGAACTGCATCAGAAAGAGTTAATACAGAAGGAATATTACGTTATAACTCTGAGAATGATTTACCAGAATATTATAATGGTACAAACTGGATATCTATTGATAGTCCTCCATCGGTTACAGCAGTAAGCCCTACAGAGGTAGATAGTACTGCTAGTGGTAATCAATCATTTACTATAAGTGGAGCAAGATTTAGTGTTGGAGCTACTGTAAAATTTGTATCTAGTAATGGAACAGAAATAAATGCGTCATCAGTTACTCGTAATAGTTCATCTCAATTAACTGCTGTAGCTCCTAGAAGTAGTTTTGTAAACGCACAAGAACCTTATGATGTAAAAGCAATAAACTCATCTGGATTATCAGGAGAATTAGCAGATCAAATAAATGTAGATTCTGCACCTACTTGGTCAACTTCTGCTGGTGCATTAGGTACTAAAATGATCGGAGATAGTGTAAGTATAACTGTGTCAGCCACAGACGCAGAGGGCGATACAATAGCTTATTCTGTGTCTTCGGGAAGTCTTCCATCTGGCTTAAGTATAAATTCAAGTACAGGAGTTATTTCTGGAACTCTCGGTGGAAGTGCAGCAACCACTACTTTTGATTTGAGAGCAACAGCAGGCAGTAAAACTGCGGATAGAACCTTTAACATTGTTTCTATTGCCCCAGCGTCTGGTGGTAATAATATCGTTAATTACTCTCATGGTGGTGTAAATTATAAAATACATGTCTTTACAAGCAACGGAACCTTTACACGTAATGGTATTTCAACTGCTGATGTTTTAGTAGTCGGCGGCGGCGGCGGTGCTGGTTTTGGTGGAGGTGGAGCTGGTGCTCTAGTATGGGGTACAAGTAAATCTTTATCAAGCTCAACTTACACTGTTACTGTAGGAAACGGTGGTTCAGGTACAGAAGGTACATCCTCGTCATCTGGATATGCAAACGCCGGTGCTGACAGTTCTTTCGGTTCACTTGTAGTGGCTGAAGGTGGTGGCCCGGGTGGTAGAAGACCGGGCATTTCTGGTGGTAACTCTAACTCTGGACCCGGTGGAGACGGCGGTTCTGGAGGTGGTGGTGGACACCCATCAAACGGTGATGCTTCATCTGGATCAGGCGGAAGTGCTGTAACTGGAAGTTCTACTGGAGGTACTATTTATGGTAACGATGGTGGTGCTGGCTTTAACTGCTGTAATGGTGGTGGAGGCGGTGGAGCCGGACAAGTAGGACAAGCTGGTACTGGAGATCCCGGTAACGGACAAAACGTAGGTGGAAATGGTCATTCAACCTTTGTAGGTAATGCTGGATCAACTGCTGCTTTACTATTTGCTGCTGATTTAGGAACAGATGGTTCAGGAAACGCGACAAGCGGATTAGGTTCAGATCCCGGTACACTATACTTAGCAGGCGGTGGAGGCGGAGCTTATGGTTCTCCTCGAGGCGGCTACGGTGGTGGTGGTACTGGAGGCGTAAGCTCTGGTAACACATCTGGTAGAACTGTTGGATTAGCTAATAGTGGATCTGGTGGTGGAGCAGCTAACTCTGTTGGAAAGCCCGGAGGATCTGGAGTAGTACTAATTAGATATACAATATAGTGGAAATACCCACCATAATATTGCCTGACATAGTTGATATAGAAACAGTAGAAATACCTTTACCTACAGCTGACGTACCATACTATGAACCTATGGTAGTTCCTCCGAGCGATCTACGAGATCAGGAAGAGGAACCAGTCAAGACTGTAGAAGAAACACCCGAACCACCTACACTTAAAATACCGTTTATTAAGCAGCCAGTACCTCGACCTTCAACAGAGGTTGTCGTAGTGGCAGCTACAACGGCGATTACAGCTGTGGCAGCTACAACTGTCACACAGCCTTTAATCGAATGGATACGTAAAAAGGTCCAAAAATTTA
>VTLG01008418.1_pt1 | contig 12231 bp, 27 predicted proteins | sample 4694571 | NCBI WGS metagenome assembly VTLG01 (sample SAMN12604809, study PRJNA352737) | marine metagenome | biome: ENVO:00000447; feature: ENVO:00000209|ENVO:00000569|ENVO:01000036; material: ENVO:00002151; isolation source: viral sequences binned using virsorter ... | reverse complement strand
GCGTACGTGTCACGTATGTTTTTGTACTAGCGATTATCTGGGGTCTAGCAAACCTAAGGCATTCGTAACCGAGCCTTAAACGTCTTAATAATCGGTGACGAGTGGAGTAGAATACTCTGCCGTCAGGAGAAATGTGTTGCGACATTGGAAAAAGAAAATCTTTCATTAATGGTATATTGGCTATTCGTTGGTACTTTATATCTTTGAACGTACTGTTCACGTACGATTTTGACTATTACGTTTCCTAGATGCACAAAAGAGTACTGACGGTTCTTTCATAGCGGATTAAGTGTATGATCTGAGAAAGTCCATCTGAGCATGGAACAGAACGCACGGAGGAAAGAGAGTATGAATAGTAGCTACGATAGCAGACACTACTTCGGCTTGGGCAGAGATGATCCTCTGTCAGAGAACCCAAACAAATTTAACATTAGATATGAGCATGGAGAACGTATGCACTACATACGTTTTTCATTGCTTGTGTCTGCTCTGATGATACAATGAAGGTTTTTCACCTCTCTGTTTTCCTTCATTGTATCATCAAAGCAGACAATAATGTTTGCTTTAACTCTCTGAGTTTTGAGTATGTCATAGCTGTTGATGACAGCAGTGGTACTTCTGGTATGCCAGAGAGCAACCTTATCACTAGTGGTAACTCTATACCTATTGTAGGTCTGCGTACTAATTGTAGGAGCAGGGTGAGTATAGGAGGTGAGAACCTACCTGAGTATGTAGCAAAAAGGCTCATTTAAATTTTGATTGTATTGAGAGGAGATACAATGTTACGAATAATATATAATTTGTCCATGATGCTATTGACATTAGCCTATTTTTGTATGGCTTTTGTTTTTATAGACACTATGGATACGACATTGGTTGCAATGTTTAGTGAGTTATCTATGCATGACAAAATGAGTTTAGGCATAGCGAGTGTGCTTATACTCTTTGGTACGTTTTCATTGCTCGTTATGGCATGGAGCAGAGAGGTGTGGAGATGACTAAGAAACCTACTGGCTACATTATCTGGCAAGGCAGAAGCCTACTTGATGGTGAGGATATTATGGTGGTGGCACTTTCAAAGTCCACTAATGGTAAAACTGGCAATATGATCCAGACCTACATAATGAGGGCAGACATGAATCCTATGGAAGCATCTAAGGTAGGTGCAGACTTTAGTATCTGTGGTCATTGTCCTCACAGAGGAATAGCAGTTCCAGATGATCCAGATGCAAAGCAAGCAAAAGAAAGACCTTGTTATGTGCTATTGTTTCAAGGCCCATTGAATGTGTGGAAAGCATTTGAGAATGGCAACTATCCTATGATTAGTGGACATGATGCCTTAGCTGAGTTAGGTTCAGGTGCTGATATTCGGCTAGGTTCATATGGTGATCCTGCCGTTGTGCCTAGTTATGTGTGGGATAGCCTATTGTCTGAATGCAACTCTACTACTGGGTATAGTCATCAGGCATTTATGGAGAAGGCAGACTACAGACCTGAGTACATGATGAGGAGTGTGGATACTTTAGATGATGCCAAGTTAGCATGGTCACTAGGAGAACGCACATTTAGAGTGGCATCCTTAGATACTATGGTGAAGGGCAAAGAAGTGTTATGTCCTGCATCAGAGGAGGCAGGTAGAAAGACAACCTGCGTGAGTTGTAGATTATGTGGTGGCATGAAAGTCAATGCTAAGTCTATATTAATACCTGCACACGGCAATGGGAAGAAGTACGCATATGCCTAATAGTTGTTGACACATTCCTATTACTCTGGTATAAAGGGTAATAGTGATGTGCTAATGAGTAGCACAAGAGCGTATGCACTACATACGTTTTAAACAAAACTTAAAGAGGAGATTGTGACATGTCACATGATTACGAAAATTTTACTACTGAGTACAAGTCTATCAAAGAGAACCTATGCAAGGCATATAACTCTGCACCTAACAATGTGAAGCAGAGAAGAGCCAAAGTAGGTGAGATCAGCTATGCCATGATGGATATGGTGATCGTAGAGTTGTACGTTACCGACAACAAAACACCCCACGAAATTGCGTGTATAGTGAATGCTACGGATAACCCTTCTTCTGTAGAGGTCAATCGTATCAAGTATAGGGTTCGTGCTTTACAACAGAATGCAGACACCAAAGCATCTGTTAAGAAGCTTAGAACACCTATTGAGGTGCGTCAGGGTAGGGTTGCTCAATGTGTTAACTTGATGAACTTATATCCTACAGAGTATCGTCAGGCTCAACTCAAGAAGGCATACGAGGAGTTAGCTGAAGCTCAGATTAAAGTAGCTACGCATGGCTAATTTGACGCAGAGTTACGCAGAATATGTGGAGTGTTGCCGAGATTTCGGTGACACCCCATTAACACTACCAGAATACATCAGGTGCAATCCTGATCTGGAGATTACACGATCAACCAAGAAAGTCACCTTACCTAGTTTCCTATACAGAAAGAATTGGGGTTTGGATGACACAGAAAAAGACTGTATTAATTTAGAAAAAGGAGTATAACTATGGCTGTATTTGCCGATAAGACTATTGAGATGATGCCACGAGAGATTGCATTTGATGTGGCATTTGAACCAACACGATTTGACATGAGTAAATATGTCATAAACACAGACACAGATGAGGTGATCGGCATTGTCGGTAAAGACTTCAAATGTGCTAGTCACCCTGATTTTTATAGAAAGGTGAGGGATACTGTAGTAGATAACCTGAGTGATTATGATCTGGAGGATGCTACTTTAACATGGAGAACTGCTAGGAATAATGCGTGGACTATGATGGATATGCGTTTACCTAATGTGACACATACCATAACGACTAATAAGCACCAGACTGATGTGGCTCAACGTATTATTGCGTTACATGGTGTTGATGGCTCTTGTAGTAACATTACTTTGTTCGGTGCAATAGATTTTTATTGTACTAATGGCATGGTCACTGGTGAGTACAGTACTATTAAGCGAAAGAATACATCTGGCTTCAGTTTAGAGGGTTTTATCAGTGAATTGTACAAATCTAAGGAAGATTTTACTACGCAGATGAGTTTACTGCAGAAGTGGGCTGATGTGGGCTTGAGCCATGTGAATGTCAAGGAAGTTTTAGAGAAAATGATAAAATCTGACAAAAAAGCAGAGAAAATGTATAATTTATACAATGTGGAGCGACATACGAGGGGTGCAAATGTGTTTGCCTTGTATAGTGCGTTTACCAACTATGCTTCTTACGCAGATGAGAGAAATGGATTTTCTCTGAGGAACACTGGCTATGATACGGCATCTGAAACCATGTGGAAAAGAGAAAATGAGGTATCTCAGTGGGTATCCTCTCCTATCTTTAAGGAGTTAGTAGCATGAAAGTTAAAGATTTAATAGACAGACTACAGAAGTTTGAACCTGATATGCCATTGGTATTTTATAACTTAGATAACTTCGATTTAGAACAAAGATATTTTTCAGCTTGTAAATTGTCGGAAGTTGAAACAATCTTGGAAGCAGATGGAAGGGTAGAACTCACAGTACAATCAATCGAGGAGGGTTTAGATAATGAAAGTTGACGTATACTATAACCTACACAAGAAAACCTTTTCGGTTAAACGTACCTCCACTGGTAAGGTGGTTGCACACAGAGATTATGTGTGGATTAAAGATGCACAGTTCGTAGTGTCTGAAGCAGGTAGACAGCGTGTGTTACGTGAAAAGAAAAAGAATGTTCATGCTTTTATCAGAGGTGAGTGGCTAGACCTATCAGAAGGTAGAGCAGTCACCGAAGGCACAAAGTTTGGTGGGTATGCAAGTTATAATCCGTACAAGGCAGATACATTTATGGCAGAGGATTTGCCTATACATAAGGCAGATGCAGTATTATGTTTAGCATCTAATTGGCTAGATAGTAAACCAAGAGTGCAGTGTTATATGATGGAGGTAGCATGATTACTGAAACTGTAACAACATATGGACTGCTCATGGTTATGCAATTCGCAAGCCTTGAGCAGTGTCAGGACTGGGCAACTAAACTGTATGGTATACAAGAAGAGGGAGGGTGCTTTGAACAATACGAAATTTCCGTTCACGCACCATCGCTTCCTACTTTAGATAGATACATACCTACAGAAGAACAAATTAACTATGGAGAAAAAAGTGGAAATAACTGAAACACAGATAGAGAACTCATTCACTATCAGATTAACCAAGACTATGCTAGAGAAGTCTATCATAGATGCAAACAAAGATGTCAGGCAGTTTTTATATAACGTATTCGGTGTGACTTACGATATGTTTAAACTTAAATCTAGGGTCAGGAACGGCTACCAAGATGTCGGCTACGAACCCTTAGTATTTGATGCAGAATTTGCAAGTAGTGTAGATGACATTGATAAGCATGGTCACACTGAAATAAGATTTTACAAAGCATCAGGCAGAGGAGATCCTAGATTTTCTGTTAAGAACTTACGCAAGATGGCTTACGTAGGAGATTATATGTGTGTCGAAGAAGCGTATGTAGGCAGTAAAGATGGGGAAGGTGGAGAAAGAGTTATTCTTATAAGTATTGACGGACCTACCCAAGAAGACATTAACAATGGCGACTATTAAATAGGAGAATAGAAATGAAAGATAATAATAATAATAAACCTGCAGTTACCCCTATACTATCTTTTACAGTAGATCAAAAGTATGGTATGCTTAAACTTCTTAATGCAGTTAAAGATTTAGATACTCAAATGTCAGAGGGTGTACCTTTGGAATATTCTACTCTAGAAACAATTAGAAGTAGTGAGTGGCTACTGAGTAATGTGTTTAACTTTAAGCAACCCAAGTGTGAGCATGGGTACGCTAATCACTGGTCTGAGTATAGGTTCGCAGAAGATTTACCAGAAGAAAAGAAAGAGGAGGTGAACTAATGACTGACATAGAAGTATATGACCTATCACCAAAAGAGATGATAGCTAATGGAGTGGGTCTACCTATGTTTGACCTAGAGGAAGCAAAGCATACTGATGTATACTGCTCAGATGACTTAGACATAGAGTGCCTAGTACATTCAGATGGAGAGATAGTTGATGGCATGAACTTACTTGTAAAAGTAAATCAGCCATCACAGAACATCAAAGATAGCTATAAATTAATGATAAGTGCAGACTATTTTGATTGGGTGCTAGAGGAGGAGAAAGATGACTAAAAGATATAACTCAATGAGCATAGATAAGGTAGATGGCAAGACATATTGGCACAAATCCTTTGAGAGCATGGAAGAAGTAAAGGCTCACTGTAATAGGTATGTTAGTAAACCATGTGATATAATAGTGTATGACATATCAGAAGATTTAGGAGCAATAAAGTTTGTAGAGATATGGGAGGATTTCAAATGATATTCAAAGATGAACTACCACTAGACCATGAGCATAGCTTTGAGCATATGTATAATTCATGGGCATTAGAACAGCAAGAAGAGGACAAAGAGTGTAGCCCTGACCTTTACTCTAGCAACCTAGACTACTATCAGGATTGGGCATATAACTTTTTGAGTGAAGAACTTAGGTCATCTGGATTGGAGTGGACATGAACTGTTGGCACTGTAATACAGAATTAATCTGGGGAGGCGACCATGACTGCGAGGATAGTGTAGAGTGGCTCATAGTTAGCAACCTACACTGCCCTAACTGTCAGAGCCATGTAGATGTATACTTCCCTAGAGATGAAGAAGAAGATGAAAGGGATTGGATAGATGAGTAAGTATATACTAGCTATGGATTATGATGAGGAAGACTTTGATTATGATGGTGGAGGTGAGTTTATTCGTAAATCAACAAACTACATGCAGTTTGACTCTGAAAAAGATGCGTTAGCCTACCTAAACAAAAACATTTACTATAATGATAGTACTTTACCAAAACCAAACTATGATACAGTAGATAAGTATTGCAAGGAGTTTCAGTTTAGGTTTTATGAAAGGAGATCATAGCAATGACACATAAGTACGCAGTAATGATTGAACCCTTTGAAGAAGATGGCTCTGACTATGTAAGGGATGGGTGTGGTGCTATGTGGACTAACGACACACCATTAAAACTCTTTGACACAAGGGAGGAAGCACAAGCGGAAGCAGACAAGTGGAACACTGGTGAGGTAGTAGAATATGGATGAAAATGTAGAGTATGTAGACGCAGAAACTGTCATGTGTGAAGATGACCACCCAAGAGTTTACTACAGGCTGAAAAACGGTGAAGCTATCTGTGGGTACTGCAATAAGAAATTTATTTTTAAGGAAAAAGAACATGAGTTATTGGAATAACAAAGACCCTAATGATTTTACTATGCTAGTCTTAGTGGTAATATTTATAGGGATGATGATATGGATGCAGTATGGCTAATACTAATGTCTGTCTATATAGGCTACTTTGTAATGATATTCGTAGTGGGTTTACTAAAACACCTAGACCTGCTACAATATGTTTTAGTATGGGAAAGTAATGCTATACTCATATACATTGTATGCTCTGTTGTAACATATATAATAATGGGAGGAATAATATGGCGAAAAAGAAAGAAGAAGAACCTGCACATATAGCACTAGCAAAGTCTCGTATACTATCTGACCTACGATACATTGATGTGTGGAAGGCAGACTTGATTAGAGATATAATGCTACTAGAAAAACCAGAAGAATCACCAATATACAATAAAAGAGGGTTGTTTAGAGATGGCAAAGAAGGACTACAAAAAAGAAATACAGAAGATGAAGGAGATGTTTAAGGTTATGCCTTTAACTGTAGTATGCGTTGACCAAGCTGAGAAAAGTGCTTATATAAGACAGGCTAGGCAGATGCGTAATGTAAAGAATTTTGAGTTCATAACTAGGGAGGAAAATGATGAGCGAAAGAAAAAGCTCAAAGCTAAGATCGAAGCTGAGACAAGAGTTAGGCTCAAGAGTATTAGACCAGAGATTGAATAAACACTACGATGCTCAACTGCCTAGCTTTATGCTGACTTACAATGATACCATATACTTTGGTCACACAAAGGAAGAAGTAATAGATAAAGTGGAGAGAGAAATTGATAAAGAAAACATTCATTCAGTCAGGAGGAGTTAGACCCATAAATCCTGTAGCTAGAGCCATGCTGCAAAAGAGAAAGAGTCCTATGGTAATTCCTAATAAGAAGAAGAAAACACAGACAAAACAACAGGTTAAGCGAGGTATTTCAGATGAAATATAGAAGATACATTAAAAAAGTTCTTATTAACTTTTCTATTTTTAGTAATGTAATCATGGGTGGGGAGTACAACCAGACATTTTCTGCTCGTAATTATCAACGTAAGAAAGAGGGAAATAAAAATATCGTACCTGTAATTGACTTCATACTAGGCAAGGACCATTGCATGATGTGTTGGGTGAATTGGATATGTAGAAGCAACCCTGTCATACACGAACTTAAAAAAGAAATACTCACAAAGGAGAGAACAGGTGAAAAAAGTACCTACGGAAAATAATATGTTACATAAATTGGTAGACTACTACAAAGTTTGTTACGAATACACCTCATTAAGGGAGCAAACACAAAAAGATTACGCATCTACCTTAAAGAGAGCGTTAGAAACGGACATTGAGGGTATACCTTTAGGTAAAATAGCACTAAAAAACCTAAATCGTAGGAGTTTAAAGGTAGCATACGAGAAATGGACGCATAGAGGAACACGTATGGCTAATATTACCTTTGCAATACTGCGTAAGGTGCTAAATTTTGCTGTTGAACTAGAAATATTAGAGCATAACCCTATTATAGGCATAAAAAAGTTAAAAGAACAGGCACGAAAGGTGACATGGACACCTGAACAGGTAAAAATACTGCTCGATAAGGCATACAGCGAGTGGAAGTGGAGAAATATTGGACTGATAGTGCATATGGCATACGAATTTGCACAAAGAATAGGCGATATGCGTGAATTAAAGTGGTCTAACATAGATTTTGACAAACAAATTCTTACTTTAGAGCAATCAAAGAGAAGAGCTACTGTTTATCTGCCTATCAGTGACAATTTAATACGTATGCTCACACAACAGGAGGAAGACTTTGGCTTCCAAGAATATGTAGCACCCTCTCTAACGCCCAAAAACAATGCCTACAAGCCCTATACTAAATTTGAGGTATCAACATACATAAATTCCATAAAAGCCGCCTGTGAGCTTCCTACGGAGTTATATGCGATGGACATGCGTAGGACAGGGATTACACAGATGGTTGACAGTGGTGTAGATTTAGCACAAATTATGTCAGTAAGTGGGCATCAAAACCCTCAATCAGTCAAGCCGTACATGAAAAATACCCTTACTGCTGCGACAAATGCACTCAGTGTACGAAAAAATATCTTGACAGACGTTTAAAAAAATCATACAACCCTTTAGGGGTCTTCACAAAAGGTGTACATTTAAATGATTATTAAAGATTATATAGATGATTTACAGTTAAGTGAAGGAGAATCGTACAGATCTGATTGTCCTATGTGTAGAGGAAGGAACACTTTCACTGCCACAAAAATGAATGGAGTAATATTGTATAACTGTTATAAATTAGGGTGTGACGCAAAAGGAACGTCATCAGTCGGTTATACACGGCACGATATGCAAATTATGTTACAAAAAGAAAGTAAGCCAGAGAAAAGATCAGAATTTGTATTACCTGATCACATAATTGAGGGTGATAAACATTATTTAACGGCTAAGTTTAAGTCTAAATGGAAATTAAACACTTTAAAAATATTTTATGATGTAAAGGATCAGAGAGCAGTGTTCCCTATATACAACGATAGTAAGACAGCTATGGTGGATGCCATAGGCAGATCACTGGTAGGAGAGTATCCTAAGTGGCTACGATATAGTGGTAAGGCGAGTTACTACATACCTCCATACCCTAAAAAAGATACTGCTGTTATCGTAGAGGATGTTATCAGTGCCGTTGCCGTGTCACAAGAGAGTGATGCAGATGGATTTGCTATCTTAGGTACGTCAATTACTAATTCTCATGTGGATAAGCTACTAGAATATGACAGAGTTGTTATAGCCTTAGATCCAGATGCGATGTCTAAGACGATCAAGTACACAAAAGAATTGCGTGTACACCACAGTAATGTTGTTGCCCTATCTTTAGGTGACGATATTAAATATAGAAAGGTACAAGACATGAATAATCTGAAGGAGATAACTAATGAGTGTTGAAAAACGAAGCCTTCCTGAGATACCTCGATTTCAAAAAGATTTAGAGGTTAAACGATGCAACAGATGTGCAACTGTATTATCTATACCTGAAACATGGTGTATCGGTAATGAAAAATCATGCCATTACATCTGTAATAAATGTGATAATCTAAAGGGTAAGGTCAACAGGCTGAAACGATTAGCTAAAACTGTTGGACTACGAAATTTAAATGCCTATAATAAAATTAAGGAAGGATATGTATATGCAATATCAAATCCTGCTTGGGAGGACTGGGTAAAGATAGGCATGGCTGTCGATGCAGAAGACAGATGCAATGGATACCAAACGTCTAGTCCATTACGAGATTATAGATTAAAGCACAGTATTTTTGTTGAGGACAGAAGACTAGCTGAAGTAGAAGCACATGCCACAATACAAAAAATGGGGTATGATAGAAGAGGAGAGTGGTTTAAGGTTGACATACCGACAGTAAAGCTTATACTCGATAAAATATTAAAAGGAGATTAAAATGGAGTTAGCACTCATACGTTCATTAATGGACAAAGACTTTTATGATGATTATAAAGGTAGTAGATGTCCAGATAAACTATTCAGTAAAGATATACGGAAAATAAAACAATCCTTAGACTACGCAATGGAAAAGTACGAGCGTACCCTGTCTACAGAGGAATTGGAAGCTATCTTTCATACGAATAATACCACCATGACAACTGCGAATAAGCAGGTGTTCGTAGGACTCTTCCATAAGTTATCTAAGCAAGACCCTATGACAAAAGAGATTGCACAGGATGTACTCTCCTCCCTGTTCCGACAGGCGATAGGTGAAGACGTAGCCAACATAGGCTTTGATTATGTAAATGGTACATCGTCTAGTCTTGAGCCTCTCAGGAGGATGATAGAATCATATAATGATGACTTCCTACCTAATATGAAGGTATCTTGGGATGATATTAGTGTAGATACATTATTAAAATTAAATGATTTAGAAGCTCAGTGGAAATTTAATATACCTACATTTGCTAGGCATGTGGAGGGGGTAAATGGTGGACATCTAATTGTGGTGGGAGCTAGACCTAACACAGGTAAGACATCGTTTCATGCGAGTATGATTGCAGGTCCGAATGGGTTTGCACATCAGGGTGCAAAATGTCTGGTGCTTTTAAATGAGGAAGCGTACCATAGGGTAGGTGCGAGGTATCTATCTGCGGCTACAGGCATGACATTACAGGATATTAAGAATAATCCTGCCAAAGCAGGTATGCTCTACGACAAGGTTCGAAGCAGTTTACATATCAAAGATTGCACCAATAAAGATATGGCATGGGTAGAGCAGGTTATAAAAACGTATCAGCCTGACATCGTTGTGTTAGATATGGGCGATAAGTTTGCACCTAAAATTAGTGAGAAGTCTGATGTATTGTTAAGGGAAGCGGCAATATATGCTAGGAATATTGCTAAATCACATAATTGTGCTATATTTTGGATGAGTCAGCTATCGGCTGAAGCAGAAGGCAGAATGTTACCTAATCAGTCAATGCTTGAAGGAAGTAAGACAGGCAAAGCTGCAGAGGCAGATTTAATGATATTAATTGCCAAGCCTCCTCTAGTAGAGGGTCAAGAGGAAGATTTGTCTATAAGAAGATTGGTTGTTGCAAAAAATAAATTAACAGGAGGTTGGCATGGTCACATGGATGTAGAATTAGATGGAGATATAGCGAGGTATACAGTATGACAAAACTAATACTAGACGTAGAAAATACTACCACAAAAAGGGGTGACAAATTACATTTAGACCCTTTTGAAGCGGATAATAGTTTAGTAATGGTAGGTTATACAGATACAGAGATAAGGCATAATATTATTCTTACTTTTGATCATTCTGAATTTGAAAATAAGGACACACAAGCTTCTGTGGAACAGCTTCAACAGGCTTTAGATAATACAGAATTACTTATCATGCACAATGCTCAACACGATTTACAATGGTTGTGGGCAACAGGGTTTAAGTATGAAGGTAAGATATATGATACAATGTTAGCTGAGTATCTTCTCTGCAGAGGGATTAAAAGACCTTTATCCCTTGAAGCGTGTGCTGAGAGGTATCAACTGTCCTTTACCAAGCAGGGTACTTTAAAGGATTACTTTAGTAAAGGGTATAGCACTAGAGATATTCCTCACGTTGAATTGTCTAGTTACTTGGATAATGATTTGTCGCTAACTCTATCTCTGTATGATAGACTAGAGAGTATATATAAAGACAAGGAAAATGAATCCCTTATTCCTATTAGGGATATTACGAATGAGGTATGTAAAGCTCTTACTCGTATGTACATGAATGGTGTAAAGGTGGACGGTGATGCTCTTGATACTGTTAGAAAAGAATTTGAAAGAGAGAAGATAGAGATACAGGACAGATTACAGAACAAAGTATCCGAATTAATGGGAGATACCTCTATTAATCTAAGCAGTCCAGAGCAGGTATCTTGGGTGATATTTTCACGAAAGGTTAAAGATAAAAAATATTGGGCAGAGTTATTTGATTACGTAAATACGCAAGCAGAGTTTATTAATACAGTAGAACAGAATACGGATATACTCTACAAGACAGAGGCTTATCACTGTAAAGAATGTAAGGGAAAAGGATATGTACACAAGAGAAGGAAGGACGGATCACTATTTAAAAAGCCTAACAGGTGTAAGGAGTGTGATACACGAGGGTATCTTCTCAGGAATACTAAAGCTATAGCAGGTTTAAAGTTTAAGCCACCCAGTAAGAAATGGGTAAGTGCTAATGGTTTCTCTACCTCTAAACAGAATATAGAGAAGCTAGAAGACCTAGCTAAATCTAAAAACTTGACTATGCAACAGGACTTTCTCAAGGACTTACGCAGGTTATCTGCTTTAGATAGCTACTTATCTTCTTTCGTAAATGGGATTGATATATTCACAAAAGCTGATGGATTACTGCATGTAGGACTGACACAGCATGTCACCTCGACAGGA
>VTLG01006626.1_pt1 | contig 12232 bp, 7 predicted proteins | sample 4694571 | NCBI WGS metagenome assembly VTLG01 (sample SAMN12604809, study PRJNA352737) | marine metagenome | biome: ENVO:00000447; feature: ENVO:00000209|ENVO:00000569|ENVO:01000036; material: ENVO:00002151; isolation source: viral sequences binned using virsorter ... | reverse complement strand
ATTTTTAGTCTCCCCCGTAAGACCAATACTAATGTTAGGAATTCCACTCTCTGAAACAACTTCAACAGAGGTGTCTGATTTTTTCTTAACTGTAACATCTTTACTAGGAATCGCAGTTCCAATACCAAGTTTACCTGTGTTTAAGGATGTTAATGATGTTCCACCCACACCAACGTTTAACTCTGTAGTTGCGGTAGTAATACCAGAATTTACATCACCAGTTAAATTACCTGTAACATTACCTACGACATTACCTGTGACATCTCCTGTCAATGCTCCAACAAAACTAGTAGATGATGTTACACCTGTTATATCAAGTCCTGCACTATTAAATGTGGCAGCAGTTCCAACGTTAACCAGACCAGTAACTGATAGAGTTGCAAAAGTTGATAATCCTGTGGAATTTACATTTCCATCGACATTACCAGTTACATTACCAGTTACATTACCCGTGACTGCTCCCGTCAAATCTCCAGTGACATTTCCCGTAACGTTTCCAGTTAAAGCACCAACAAAACTTGTAGCAGTTACAATACCAGTTGCTTGAATATTACCGATTGAATTTATTCCTACACCTCTCTTACCTGCGACACCAGGTGTGCCACCAACTTGGAAACTTGTTCTTGGATCTGTGGTGGCGATACCAACGTTACCTTGAGCGTATATTGATGTGAAACCTAAACCAGCATCGACATCTAACCACTGTGAAGTTGGTAAGTTAGATAAAGTTGCACCATCACCAAAGTATGATGTAGCAGTGATTACACCACTATTACCGATTGTTATTGCACTTCCTACTTGAATCTCTGAAATTGTTGATACACCAGATATAAACAAATCTGATGCTGTAATTAATCCAACTACCTTTGTTGTACCACGAACATCAAGATTCTGACTAGGTATAGAAGTACCTATACCAACCAGACCGTTAGCATTTACTATAAAATTATCTTCATCAACTTGTACTCCGTTTCGGAAACTAAATGATTTTTTGATATTCGCCATTTCGTAGTATTTTTAGTTATTTATGAGAGTGCATCTACTTTCGCAGATAGTTCTTTAATTGCCTGTATTAATACAGGAATTAATTTTTCATAACGAACTGCTTTTACACCATCCTCTCTGGTTGTTGTAATTCCTGGTAGTCCAAGTGCTTCAATCTCTTGTGCGATTACACCAGTGTCAAGTTCTCCAGCCAATGAGGATGTTTGATTGTTACAATCTTTTGGTTCTTTCCATTTGAATGTATTACCACTAATCGCATTAACTTTATCGAGTGCATTTGGAATCACATTTATATTTTCTTTGAGATTAAAGTCTGATGATGAGAATGCAGTAATGTCTCCACCAACATGAAGATCATCATTGATTCCAACACCACCTGCAACTGTTAAAGCACCAGTTGTTTTACTGGTTGAGTTTGTGGTTGACTGGACTGCAAGAGTACCAGATACTGTAGTTGCATCACTTGTAGCATTACCTAAAGTTACATTACCATCAACATCTAGAGTTCCACTAATATCAACGTTATCATTAATATCAACTAAACCACCTGTAGAATCTAATACAAGATTTCCAGTTAAAGTATCAATTGTATTAGCAGTTGTTTGTGCGATTTTAACATTACCAAATTCAACAGAACCACCATTAAATGAACCTGATACTGTTAAATTACCACCTATGAATACACTCTTCGCAATACCAACACCACCTGATATTATTAGAGAACCTGTAGTGGTTGATGTAGCTTGGGTATCATCTGTAATATTAATTGTTTTCGAGAATGATGTGACAGCATCAAATCTCACGTCTTGACTGAATGCAACAGGTCCATCAAACTGGGATAAAATAGTTCTAGATGTTCCACCTTCAACTTTAAGTCTCTCTTTAATAACAACTTCATCAAATACAACACTCAATCTTGATGGATCTTCACCTGTGACTGTTGGAACTGGAGCGTCAAATGTTTTTTCTTGACCAGTTGCAGAACTAACTCTCTTGTTACCAATGAAGAAGTCACCTTCATTGTTCATACCAGTATAAACAACCTGTCCACATGATCTCTCTTGTGATTGAACTAAAAACTCCTCTCTTTCTGATAAAGTTTTAGTCTGAACCTGTGGTAAACCAGTTGAATAATTACCAGGACCATAACCAATATATTCAAATGTATGACCTGATGCACGAATGATAGATGGTCTTCTAAATTCAATTGGTATTGGTTTAATTTTTCGGATCAGTGATCCAGATTCATGATTTGATTTTCTACTTCCCAAAGCACCACGAACAACATTTAATTCATTAGCCAATGAACCAGATAATTCAGAGCTAGTTACTCTCATTATCTCACCATCTATTTGAATATATGAACCAAGAGGGAATCTCAATGCAGTTCCTATTCCTGAATTTGGTAATTCAACTTGAACAGCAGTTCCACTCGTTAAGTTTGCTTGCAGTGTTAGAGTTTCATTATCATAGAATGATAAACCTCTAGTACCAAGATTTTCATCTTCTTCGTCAGAAGTTGCATCAGCAGCGCTCATGCCCTTTCTCAATACAAATGCACCATTCAAGTTTGCATCTGTTTTAGCAGAGAATGTGTTTACTCCTACTCTCTCTTTGACTGTAAAATCACCAAGTTTATTGTTAGAACTATCAATAATTCTAAATGAACTTCCTATAACTAATCCATGAGCGGAACTACAGGTAAATGTAGATACACCACTCACAGATTCAAAATCATCAGAAGCAATCGCAACAGCAGGACCTAAATTCAATGCATATTGACCTGCCAAGAATGTAGGATCACCTGATGTGGTCGCAACAGAAACCGTTTTGGTTGATGGAACTGAAGCAATTCGATAATATCCATCAGTGATAGTTCCAACTCCAGTTACTTGAAGAATATCATTAACACATGATGATAAACCAACAGATGTATATGTCGCAGCTGCACCGATAGTTGGTGAACCCATAGATGTAGGATCAAATTCTAATTTCTCTGCACCATATCCAGAACCACCATCAATAATATCAAAGTTTGTGATTGAACCACCAGAAACTGTTACTTTTGCAGTCGCACCATCCCATGTCGATGTGCCACTATTAAACAATTTAATATTTTGATATGTTCCGTTTGTATATCCTGTTCCACCAGTAAAATCAGAGTAGGTTACAATACCACTCAATCCATGTTCTCTATCAAAAGTAAGTGTAGTAATACCAGTTGTAGAGTCAAATCCAGTAACTTTAAGACCAGTTCCAAAATCTTGTAATAATCTATCAGTAGATTCTCTGGTTATACTATTTTTTAGACTGTTAGTGACAACATCACCAATTGGATCTCGTTTTGCGAATGATACAGCAGAGGGTGGATTATCATTTTCATTATCCTTGTCTTGCTGTGGATACAAATCAGTAACATTTTGACTGTATTTTTGGTCAGTAAATTCTTCAACAACAGTATTATCTGCTTTTAAAACATAAAGATGATATATACCATCTTGTACATCTTTAATATAATCACTAATTACTTCACTACGATAGATGTATAGATTAGATTGTAGGTCATTTCTTTGGAATCTAGGTAAATCTATAGACCTTGTAGCAGTATCACTCGTAAAATCACCTGTTGTATGAGTTTTCCCATCAATATCAGTTGTAGAGTATTGAAACTCTTTATCATTTGAAATCGCAGTAATTGTAAATGTTCCGTTAAATGCAGAGTTACCAACACCTGTTGTATTCGTAGAACTTTTTACATTTAAAATATTGATTCTATCATTAACGTTCAAATCATGAGGTAATTCTGTTCTTACTGATACAGTGCCACCTGATGATGAGCAAGTGCTTATAAATCTTGGATTTCTATTGAAAAATACGTCTGATGCAGTAATTGTAGATGCAGAGAAATCAGTATTTGCTCTTGCACCTGTGCTACTTGATTCTTGAATAACAAAACCATCATTAGGATCTTTTGCATTTGCCGCTTCTTTTGGAACTACAACACGAACAGTATAAAGTCTTTCATCTAGTGAACGTGGGTCAACAGTTCTGGAGATAAATGATACATTACTCTTGGAACCTAATTGATTAATACCTTTTGTATTAAACTCTGTGAAAATATCATTTGTAGTATGAGAATGTAAGAACCAATTTTTGTTTACAGTATCATACTGTATCGGTGAACCAATATCACCTGATATTTTATCCGAAACTCGACTCTCTACAAATAATTTTGTGCCTTTAAATACTGTGATTGCAACACCATTCTCTGCGTTTGTGACTGATGATGCTAGTTTAATTTCAGTATCAGATATTTTTATCGCAAAATAAACAGTGTTAGGTTCAATATTCTCTGGTAAATCTCCATCATCACTTAACAATCTTATCTTCTCACCAGTTTGTAGAGTATGAGTTCCTATTGTAAATATATTTGAAGCAGTGCTATTATTTTGTACAAATGACGGACCTGATTCTACTCTAAATGTCTTCTTACTTACATCAGAACCAGTAACAACTGTAGATGCAGAACTTACTACAGAGTCAGTCATCACAATTGATGCATTCTTGACTGTTCCAGTATTTACTGATATTACATCCGTTTCTTTTGCACCAACACGATAACCTTGAATTACTACAGGGGGTTTGTCATCAACATCATTAAAACCAAATAAGTATAAGTGACTTGATATACCGACTGCAGTGGTCAAACCAACATCAAATGACTGCCAATCAACATTAACGGGACTTCCAGTGATTGCTTTTGGTGTAATTATGTTACTAATATATGCTGTATCATCTTTACTAAATGCAGTCTCTTTAAATCCATCAGATGTGAGTGAAATCTGACCAAAGTTAGAGTTGGAGTTTGTGACTGATGCATCACTACCAGATTCAGCAGAGAAATGACGGTTAAATCCAATCGCAAACACTGACACGATTTGCATGATTGCATCATTTTTCATTGAAATATGTGCAGTCTTCCACCCAGTTCTATAAACTGCGTTTGTATCCAAATGATATACTTTATTTACATCTAATGATGATGATTCTTTTGGAAGTTGAGCACCTTTTGCCAACCCAATTGTTATACTTTCAAACTTTCTTGAAGAGGGATTATATTTTACAAATGCTCGGTCATCCTTTTGTAGTGATACACCTGTGAACTGTGCAACAACGATACTCTTAAATCCAGTTGCTTTTGCACCATCGGCGAGAACACCATTCATACCAAATACAGAACGTAATGATACGTTGAAGATGTAAGGTGATGCACCTGTGACTGTATCAGTCTCTATTGTAATCGTTTGATTTGTTGTCGGTGTTGGTGTTGCTGGTAATGTCGCTGGAATTGTTGGTAGTAAATATGTAAACTCGTCTTCTGCAAGAATACTTGCAACTTTTGTTGATATATTATACTCTGGAGAAGATACACCGTTGATTTTAATTGGTGTGCCACTACTAAATCCATGTGGAGTTGATGTTGTGACTGTAACAACAGTCCCCGCTGTGTTACCATCACCAGATTTAATTACAGAAATTGCAATGGGGTCTGAAGCAAATGCACCAACGATTTCAAATTCTGGTCTTTGTGGTGCAAAACCATCTGTTGAAGTTGGAAACTTCTGATCAATATCTTTATCTGCGGACGCTATATTATATGCATTTGACAACTTGGCATAAAATATTTCTAAATCAGTAAGATTAAATCTATCAATTTTATTAACACCATCTGCATATTCAAAACAAGTGAGTTTATGATGTGAGAAACTAGGAATGGATTGATTGTTTGCAGAAAAATCTATTGGATCTGTATAAACTAATTTACTCTCATCAGCATCAAAAATAGAAAACTGCCAAAAATAACAAGTACCAGTTACTCTGAATAGTGCAGTCGCAGGTGCTGATAAATCTGTTGGGTTTGGAACATATTTTGGTTTTATTTTTGTCTTTCTTAAGTCTAATCCAACGATAGATGTACCACGAGGTACAATTACACCACCATTTACACTATTAAATTTGTAAAGTATATTGTCTTCTTGATCTAAATCAAAATTAGAGGTTAAATTAAGAGTAAGTGTTGTTTGTGCCGCTGTTTCTGCACCTGATGGTGATACTGCTATTGCTGAATTACCAACTGCTTTTACACCAAAACCAGGTCTATTATCTATCTCATGCTCACCAGGATATATTAATATTGTTGTTCTTTCTATTAAATCGTTATTTTTTCCTCTTACATATGAAAATCTAGCAGACTCTAGCAGAGCTCTCTGGATTGTTTTAAATGGTTGAGCTAATGAATTACCTTCATTCGTGATTGCATCTGTGGAATCAATGTCATTTGGATTCACGTACAGAATACGACCTTCAGTATTCTTTATAAAATTCTCTAGTTTATTGAGAGGCATCGCTTTATTTTTTTACAAAATATTCCTATGATCTATTTAGTTAGGTAAATTCTTCCTGTTCGTACAAATATTCCAAATCATCAGGTAAAAGTTCTGGATTCTCTAACTCAACTGGAAAATAAAGTGGGTGTAATTCTTCTAACATCAAGTACCCATATGCTTTGTACATATATTCTGGGTCATAACAAGGATTTTCATCTGCTACTTGACATAACTCTTCATCCCATATGTGTCCGAAAGGCAGTTCATCAAATGTAAATGGCATTCCATTAATGAAAAACATTTTGACGATCATTTTACTATCGTCAAACCAGCAAAATTTGGTGGAGAGTTTGTACACAGATTGTAAGCAGGTAAACTATTTAGCCTGCATCATCATTCTCGTGGCAGTGTATACGCACTATTTCATCCATATCATCTTCAATTTTATCCACAGCACGACGAATATCATCGTGTAATCTTTCTACAGGAGTCTTCTCCTTTTCCATTTTTATTTTAGTTAACCACAATATTTATATTGTAATACAAACACACCAAGCGTGTCAACTATGTTTTCATAATGTAGCAAAGGGCATAGTATGGTGGTCTGTTTTCGTGTGACTGTCCACCACCTGTGCTTGAAGTATCTGCATCATCTAATCTACAGTCATTATTGTTCGCAGGCCAAGGTCTTTGAGATGCATTTATAATAGCAACTTGATTTTTATATACGTGACTATGAGGAGGTATTTGATCAACTGTAAGAGTAACAGATTCTTCACCACCAGTGTCACCAACATCATAATCACCATTACTGGGATGATGACCAACAACAAATTTTCCTCTTAAGTCTGGTAAATTAAAAGTAGTTGATCCGTTTCCAGATCCGTGTGTAGTTCCAACAACAGCAAACAAAGCTGCATATGTAGATCTACTAACTGCTGATCCATCACATAAAACAAACCCAGATGGAATCGCATCAGCAGCTCCACCATATAATATTATCATACCTGAAACAAATGTACCACCGACTGTTGAAACAATTGTACCAACAGTTAGAGTGTTTGTACTTGGATTATATTTTAAATCATTATCTACACGTATTGGATTATTACCACTATTGCTTCCTACAAATGTTATAAATTGGTCTGCATTTGTAGAGTCTAGATTAGTACCTACGTTTATTGAGTTTGCTACACTCGTAGTATTTGCATTTATCCAATTCAAATCTGTTCCATCTGATGATAATAGTTGACCTGCTGTTCCAAAATCACCATCACCATCAAATAATTTGCCTTGAACATATAACCCTGTGCCGACTGTTGCAATCCCAGTTACATTTGCGTTACGACAAGTAATTTCATCTAAAGTAATATCTCCAGAAAATGCAACATCACCAGAAAATACAGAGGGTGAGGTTACATTTATTGATTTAACAGTTACATCATCATCTTTAAAATCATAATTTAACTTTCCATAGACATAAAGATCCTGAAAAGAACTGTCCCCTGTTTCAAAATTTGAAAGATTTATATTAGTCATTTATAATGGATTCCTACCTCTTAAAAATGCTGCAGCACCTTTTTTCTTTATTTTCTTAAAACCTCTGTATGTATATACATTATTACCGTTGAATACAATTTTTTGACCAAATATTTGTGTAGACTCTGTGGTTTTGTCTGCGTTTCCTATGGTTACTTTTTTTCCCTGTAAAAATATTTCATTGTCAGCATCAAGCACAATATTCTGACCTTTAATCCTAACAAAACCGTTAGCAGCTGTCATCGCCATATCACCATTATGCGCCATTGCGACATAACTTACTCTACCTGATTTATTTTTCTTTCCAGTCTGTATTTCTAAAGTTTGATCTGCTTCGATTGTTGCTAAACCACTGGCATGAAGAGCTTGTTGATACTTTATACCTTTGTCTGTGATTGAAAATAATTGATATGCTAATGCACCACCTACACCAACAGGACCATTACTCTCAATAATAAGATTTGGACCAAAAATATCTAAAACCCTGCTTTCAGGATTTCTTTTTTCAGTAGAACCTAATTCATCTGCCATTAATATCCTCCATATCCACCTCCACCACTACTTGGTGGTGAACTTGGTGGTGAACTTGGTGGTGTGCTTGGTGGAGGAGTTGTATCAGTATCATCATTCATAGCATCATCTACAGGATCTGTATATGTATCTTCTGTTTGTGATGTTTGTGATGTTTCACTTTCTTTAATTAAATCTTGAATAGAACGTAATTGTATTCCTGTTGATCTATTCAAAGTTCTACCAGTCCTTAAACTCTCTTGTGGAGTATTATAAATTATTGAGTCTGCATCAGAATGCTCTACTCCAGTCATTTTTTGTCCGTTAGGCATCACATGGAAAGGTCCATTATATTCTTTTCCATTAACATAACCAACAATATTTCCTCTAGGTGTAATACAATCAATGACAGTTATTGAATCACTAGGTCTTCTTCTTGTTGTCATGACTGGTGTAAGTATCGCACCTCTACCTCTTTCAGATCGAATATTCATCGGAGGTGTGATAAAATACTCCTTATCATTTGTACATACTTTTGTGATTGATCCGTTTTCATCAACTCCACATATTTCAAAATCTGGTATTTCATCTTCCAATGTGTATCCCACACCACCATTTTCAACTAAAATTTTATCAACAAATACGCCTCTAGATTCTCCAGCAGGATAATTTTCACCCTCTGATATTATAATTACATCAGTCAATTGCCCATAAGTTGGTGAATTTGGATCTTTATCTATCACTGCTCTACCGTAAGCACCATAACCCTGATCACAATTATCTACAAATGACACAAAAGGTTCTTGAGTATAACCCTCACCAGGATATGTGATGTCTACACCAATGATACTTGCAGTTCTTTTTACTAACGGAATTGTATCTTCAAGTTCTGGATCTCCAAGTTCATCAATCTCTGATGCCAGTTCTTCGACAAAATTACCTAATATTAAATCACCAGCTGCACCTTGTCCATCACCACCAAAAAATTCTAATCTCGGTAAACCACAATCTAATACATTTCCACCATTACATTCAATATCATCAGAAGAACCATAGTTAGAATCTATAACATTTCCATCTGCATCTCTATTTTCACCAAACAATCCATAAGTTTCTATATCTTCTGTTTTCTCTTCCAACCATTTATTTGCCTGATCTAATGCTCTTGTAAATGAATTTTGTGTAGCTGCGTCGCCTGGTGGTTTTGATGATGATTTGTTTAAGCAATATTCATTTTGTGGGGGACAAACTTTGTTAAAATCATCGTCTTTACAATTAATTAAACCTTGAATTTTTGATATGATGTCAATACCACCACCAAGAAAATTTTTAACTGTACCAAATCCTCTACCTATGATACTAAACAAATTGTTGATGGGATTTAAAAGAGGACCAATGATTGAATCCATTACACCTACAATTTTTGCAGTTATATTACCTATAAATTGATCTACTGCACATGCTATAGGATTTACAATTCCATTTGTTATGGCATTTTTCAACATATTTTTAATAGTGTTACCTAATGCCTTCTTCACTGTTGAACCTAAACAACCAAATGCATCGAAGAGTTTATTCACAGGGTTCGCAGCCGCAAGTGAAAATGCATCAAATTGTGCTAGTGCAGCGAGAGGTCCCATCTTTGCTAGGAAAAATATTTTTACACCATCAAGTGCTGTCTCAATAAAGGAACCTAAATTATCTTCAAGTAATGTGCTAAGACTCGTGGTTATTCCACCAACTATGTCTGTTATTTTACTTGTAGTGGTCTCAATCTTATCAACCATGTCAAGAGCGTCACCCAATCCACCAGAAACATCATTGAAAAATGAATTTAATGCATTTGTTATTTCTGATTTAGAAGACGAATTACACTTTCTAGGTGTAGCTAATACAATACAAGTCATACTTTTATTTAGTTTGTATTTTCAGGTGGTGGTGGAAATCCAATTTTAATTGCCTCCTCATTTGCTCGTTTATTTTTCTTCTGTAAGAAAAATATCATTTGTTTAGCAACATCCTCTTCAATTAAACCTTGTGTGACTCCCTGATTCACTGCATTTATTTTCTCATCAGTAAACTCACCATTTGTTATGATATATTTAATTTGATTAGTTGTGATTGGATTTCCTGTTCCATCCCAAGGTTCATCTTCTGCTGTAATTGGAGTCGCAAGACCAAAATTTTCTGGAAGAGGATCTGCCTCTATGCGATTTGATTTATTAATATCAATTGGACTCGTGTTTGGTGTCGTAGGTCCTAATTGTTCGTTAAATTCGCCACTTAATATACCAGTATTTGTCAATGCACCATAAAATCCAGACAAGGTATTAAATTTTCCTGTGCCTTGTCTTGCAAAACTATCTCTTGTTCTGGGAAAAACACCTATGATTATACGAGGACCATCACCACCATAAACACCATATACCATGTCACCCTGACTAATTCTAACAGATCTTAACTTGTAAGCAGCACCAGAACCTGCTGTTGTTGGGAGTAAACACAAAGCATAACTTAATTCTTCATCTTCAACGACATCATTATTTGAATTATCACCTAATATTCTTACCTTATATCTCCATCCCCAACCTTTTTCTATTTGTTCTTTTTGTGCATCATAAGACACAACCTTTCCTACCCAAGATTGTAATGGAAATTTTCCATATTGATCTTTATTACTTGAATTAAAAAATGGTTTTGAACTAACTGGTGAACTCATTTTAAACTTGACCGTTTTCCGTACGTATCCCTACAGAGAGTAAGATATGTATATGAATTATCAGAATCAAAATGATGACATAAATGTAAAATTAAATATGCACCACTTCGATGTAAATTATATACTTCAATAAGTTTATTATCATCTGTGATATTTCCTAAATTTAATTCGATTACATCACCAGCTTCAAGTTCCATATTGCAAGGAACAGTTATCTTTACTAATTGTGCTTGTAGTAAAGAGTACCTCATCATAGCTCTCGGTTCATATAGAGCTGGATTATTCAACACAGTGAGACTTACATCTTTAGCATCTGCACCAGGATTTAAAAGATAAGTATATGTTTTATGGAAATCTCTGTCTTTTTGTGTCTCTTGTTTTCTACCCAAATTAGAACCAGATAATAGATTAACAATTCTTTCATCATATTGATGTGTAAGAGTATTCAAAGTACATATTCTCACATTATATTCTCCTCTTCTAACAGATTTTAATATATTTTGATCTCTTTGAACATCGGGTATATTTAAAACATTAAAGTCATTCATTTCAGGGTTTTTTACATTTTTATTACCAGTGGGAAAATATCCATAAGTATGAGATCCTCTATAATCTTCACTTTCCTTTAATTGTTTTCTTCCATCATGAATCAATTTGTCGATTGATTTAAAATGAAATCCTGATTTTGTTTCAAAGAAAAAATATCCTGGTGCTGGGTCTGATAATCCCTCAACATATGGAATAGATTTTTTACATAATCCAGTTATTACTTCAAGTGGTGAGTCGTGATTACAACTTACCTTATCATCATTTATTGTTTTGTCAATAAATTGTTGACTTTTAGGTATATTCAATCCACTTGGATCTGATAATATTTTAGAAACAATGTCACTAATTGGTGCTTGAGGATATACTCTACCACTCACTTTTTTTGAATTGATAAGAGAGTATTTTGAAACCATATTAATAAGAATAGACTGTCTCTGTGGTTCATCAATCGCAGATGGAGTTCCAGTAATAATCATCGGTTTTTTCATAAAATCTAAAGTTCCATACCGTGTTGCTATTTCAA
>VTLG01012557.1_pt1 | contig 12233 bp, 14 predicted proteins | sample 4694571 | NCBI WGS metagenome assembly VTLG01 (sample SAMN12604809, study PRJNA352737) | marine metagenome | biome: ENVO:00000447; feature: ENVO:00000209|ENVO:00000569|ENVO:01000036; material: ENVO:00002151; isolation source: viral sequences binned using virsorter ... | reverse complement strand
CTGATTCATAGCACAAAGACGGACTAATGTCGGTGTGATGTACTACAACCAGAAGTTGTCCCAGGGACAGTTATTATAAAGGCTCTTATCCCAGGAGCCTATTTATCTTATATAATCCTATTGACATTAATGTCAAGATAATTTATAACTTTATTTATGCAAATAATACAGAAAGGACTAAATGTCTAAAATAAGAATGAACACCGAGTTAAGAACTAAAATTCTTAACCGATATAAAGAAAGTGCCGAACAAGAGAACACTCAAGAACTTGAAGCTATGAAACAAGCAAGAGAACAAGTGGATATGATTTATCCATCTACTTTTGAACTTGCAAGACAAGTTGTTGAAAGGTCATATCCAAGTGAAGATGTTGCGACTTGTAGAACATTGAAACAAAAATATGGTGAGCCTTTAGACGTTGTTGCAAAAGATAAATGTTTTCATTTTTCTTATGCAAGAGAAAATCCAGGTGAAGATGAAGATAAAGATGTAACAGAACATTTTGACTTTGGTTTATATGGAGATACTGATAATAGAAACAATTATCGCAACGAAAGTGGAAAGCAATTTGCTTATGCTTATTATCGTGATGAGTTAAAAGCAAAAGACCTTAACGCAGATATCCTGGCTCAACAAAATGGCAAAGATGATAACCCACATAAAACAAAGCATATGGATTTAAACGACAAAGCTTTGGGGTATAGTGGTTATTCTAGTTATAATTCTAATGATAACAATATCGGAATTGCAAAAGATTTTGATAAGCAATACGAGTTAGACATCATTGGAACTAGTCATTGTAGATCAAGAACTATTGCTTGTACTCAACAAGAGTTTATGATCTTTCAAAACTTTAAACAAGCTAAAGGTCAATTAATAGTATGCCATCAAAAATGGATTGATAGTATCACAAAACAATGTGAAGCTATGAAAACAGGATTGAAAGCATATAGATATTTAAGTGAGGGAGTTGAACTAATGACCGAACTTGGTGTCCATTGTGATGAAGCAGAATTAATCAGAACTAACTCAACAGGATTAGTTATTTATAACCCTGTTAATTTAGCTAGTATGATTAAGAGTATGAAGAACACAACCATAACAAGAGAACAAAAAATAGCTATTAGGAAGGCATACGAAGCAAACGAGATTAATTAGCTATTGACTATGGGATAATTCTTTGATAGGATTATCCCATAACAGAAAGAAGAAAGCTATGGAACTAAATAAAACATTTTATATCGTTTATTATTCAAGCAAGGATAAAAAACATATAACAAGACAAGGCAAGCACGATGAAAAATCCAGATATGGAACATCTAAAAAAGGCAATCCTTATTATGTGTATTATGATTTAGACGCACACGGATATAGAACTGCGTCGGGCAGTTGGAAAGTGAGATTTTAATGACTAAAATAGATGTCGCTATTATTTGCGCTTTTTATTTAATCTTTATGTTTGCGATTGGTGGTTTTGAATGAGTAAACTTTGCCAAGGTCCTAGTTGCCATCTGTACGATACAAGCGACAGGAAGCGAGGACCAAAAGGAAACAAGAGAAATATAACTCGTAATGTTGGAACTTACAATTATGGTAATGGAAACTTTTGTACTCTCCGTTGTCAAGATGATTGGTCCAAAGAATATATGACAAGAGCAGTTGATTACTTTGGTAGATTAACTCAACCGAAAGTAATGACAATAGAAAATTCTTGGAGTAAACGTCAACGATATAGTTGGCAGATGGATAATGGACAAGATGAGTTCTACTATTATAATATGTGTACTACTGAGCAAAGACCATTGACCGAGCAACAATACAACGATGACAACTACACCTTAAATACTTGACAATGGTTGATCTCTCCCATATTATCTCAGATATGAAAACAGATACAAAACAAGCAACAACAAAAGACGTAGAGAACTTATTGAACGAGGATTATAAGGAAACTATGCAAGGCAAAACAGAAGAAAGAAAGAATAGATTTAATGGAGAATCTTTCATGTTAACTAAAGAAGAAGCAATCAAGCACGATAGAATATTCATTAATGAACTAGGCGCAACAATCGAGGACAAGGAAGCAGGTATCGATGGCACATCTAAACTATGGGAGAAAGTTCGTAAAGATTTAAATTGGTTTAGACAACACAACGCTAAAGCTTACATGGTTCTGTTAGACTAGTCAGATCGTGGCGTCCTAACGGACGCCACATCAATTCAAAAGAGGTACCACAACCAATCTTAAATTTGCAATCACTTAGATAATCAATTCATATATAGAAAAAAGGGGTCCCAAAATTTACCCTTTATTGCTTGATTTGGACGGTTTAAGCCTATAAAATCATTATGGGACCCATTTATGCAAGTAGACATAGAAAAAATTAAAAAATTACCTCCTGACATAAGAAAAGACTTCATGAAGATGTATTTGAAGTTAAATGAAAAAAAGAAAATTTCCAAAATACAAATCGACTTTTTAAGTTTTGTAAAACACATGTGGCCTGATTTCATTCAAGGTTCACATCATAAAATTGTTGCAAAAAAATTTAACGAAATGGCAGAAGGCAAAGTTAAGAGATTAATTGTCAATATGCCACCAAGACATACAAAGTCCGAGTTCGCTAGCTCCTTGCTGCCCGCCTGGATGATCGGGCGTAATCCAAAATTAAAAATTATTCAAACTACCCACACCGGAGAACTTGCAATAAGATTCGGCCGTAAGGCAAAGACACTAATAGATAGCCCCGAGTATCAAGAAGTTTTTAAAACAAGATTAAGAGAGGATTCCCAGGCAGCAGGCAGATGGGAAACCGCACAAGGCGGCGAGTACTTCGCAGCTGGTGTCGGTGGAGCAATCACCGGTCGTGGCGCTGACTTACTTATCATTGATGATCCTCACTCAGAGCAAGATGCCCTCAACATGACTGCTTTAGAGCGAGCTTATGAATGGTATACATCAGGTCCACGACAAAGGCTCCAACCTGGAGGAGCAATCGTCTGCGTTATGACGAGATGGAACACAAAAGATTTAACGGGTATGCTGATACAGCATCAAAAGGAAGCAAAGTCGGATCAGTGGGAGCTGATTGAGTTTCCTGCAATCATGCCTAGCGGTAAACCCGTATGGCCTGAGTATTGGGATTTCAAGGAACTAGAAACTGTTAAAGCTTCACTAAGTGTTGGTAAATGGAACGCGCAGTGGATGCAAAATCCAACTTCTGAAGAAGGCGCCATTATAAAACGAGAATGGTGGAAGAAGTGGAAGGGTGATACCATGCCGAAGCTAGAGCACATTATACAATCTTACGATACAGCTTTTATGAAGAAGGAAACAGCAGACTTTTCTGCAATTACTACTTGGGGTGTCTTTAGAGAAAATGAGGACAAGCCATCAAATTTAATTTTGTGCGATGCTGTAAAAGGGAGATACGAGTTTCCAGAACTAAGAAGAAAAGCGTTGGAGCAGTATAAGTACTGGGAGCCGGAGACAGTTTTAATTGAAGCGAAAGCTTCAGGACTGCCTTTAACCTATGAGCTTAGGGCTATGGGAATACCAGTTGTTAACTTTACACCAAGCAAAGGAAATGATAAACACACGAGAGTTAATTCGGTCGCACCATTATTTGAAAGTGGCACCATATGGGCGCCTACTCATAAGAATTTTGCACAGGAAGTAATTGAAGAATGCGCGGCATTTCCTTATGGGGATAACGATGACCTGGTTGACAGTATGACTCAGGCCGTTATGAGATTCAGGCAAGGTGGGTTGATTCCTCACCCCGAAGACTATAAGGTCGAGAAGATAATAAAAACTAAGAGAGTATACTACTAATGTCAAAAATAAAATTTTTAATAACTTTAGGAAGTGCAATCAGAAATGGTGCAGTTAAGACAATACAACAAGCAATGGCTTTTGCTAAAAGAGAGTTTGGAAAAGTTGATGATGATTTTTTAAATGACATAATAAACGTTTTTAAGAAAGAAGGTAAGACTAAAAAAGGCGACGTGGTGCCTATTAAAAAACAAAAAGGTCTTGTCAGAAGACCTGAAGAGTTTACCACTAGAAAAGATTATGAAAAATATTTAGACGAAACATTAGGACCAAGTGATGATGTTTTTGGAAGTCCAATAAAAGAAGATTTGTTAAAAGAATGGGATAAAGTAAAAGCTAAAAACGTTACTCCTAAAGAAGGTATTTTGGCAGCAGATGCAGCTACAGAAATCGTTAAGAAAAGAACTGATGATATAGCAACAGGCGACGTGACTGGAGAGACGAGCGACTTGATGAAAAAAATTGAGAAAAAAGTTGAGGATATTAAAAAAATATCTGAGGATATGCCTCAGTTAACAGATAGTCCTTTCGATGATTTTTATAACATTTTAAGCGGTGGCAAAGCAAGAGACCCGAGACGAGGAGTTGTTAGAGCAGCGGCTAGAGAAATATTAGAAAAGCATAAAGTTAAGATTGGAAAAGAAGATCCAATTGATATGCTTAGAAAAATGTTTGGAGAAAAAGGTTTAGAAGCACTTGATGCTGCTAGTGATAGTCTATTAGATGCACAGACTTATGGTGAGATGAATACCATTCTTAAAAAGAATAAACTTTTTGATCTTGTTCCTAAAAAAACTTATGGCTATGATCAAAGTGTTGTTTCTGCAGAAAAGATTAGAAAAGCAAAAGAACAAGAAGCTAAGAATAAACAAATATTAGACGAATTTGACATTGATCCAGACAGAGAACCAAATGCATACGGCGGAATAGCTGGTACTTTGCGTTTGAATAGAACTGGTTATGTAGTAGGTGGTGGAATAAAAACTTTTAAACTAGCAAAAGAAATTAGACAATCCAAAAAGTATAAAGATTTTATTGAAATGCTATTTATCAAAGCGTCTAATATGATTAGACAAGGTAAAGGCATGTGGAAAGGGTTGGATCAAAAACAAATGATGAAGCAACACGATAATCTTACTAACGAAGTTACAAATTTTCAAAAGACAGGAGAACTTCCTGAAAGTGTACATCAATACTTTGGAATGAATCCAGAAGTAGCTTATGCTGAAACTTTGCAAAAAGTCAGCGCTGGCCCAGGTAAAAGTATTAACATATCTGATGATGCTGTTGCCGCAGATTTTACAAACTTCATAAAAAAGTCTGATCCTGAAGGTTATAAGAAATTAGAACAGGCTGTTGAACTGTCAAACGCTAAATTAGGTAAAGGCAGAAAACCAAACGCCGAAGGCGGCAGAGTTGGAATGGCCAAAGGCGGACTACCTAACATATTGAAACTATAATGAAGATTCACGAATACAATGAAATGATGTCGTATCTTACGCGTCCGGCTATGGCGCATGGTGGGAGGATTGGGTTTAGTAAAGGAGATCCTGTTTTAACAAATGAGGCCCTAGAAGAATTTAAAAGAGCTAATTCAAATATGAAGCATAAGGATATGGCTAAAATTCTTAATAAAAAATATTCTTTTGGTGAAGGCTTAAGAAATACAGGCATTAATGAAAATAATCTTAATAAAAGAATAACTGCAATTCAGCAGGCTTATATTAAAGCAGGTATGCCTGAAGAAGCAAAAAGTTTAAAATCAAAATTTCAATACGTAAAATTGACCGACAAAGAAATATTAAAACAAGCGAAAGAATTAAATGTTAAATTAACTAATCCTGACGGTTCAAAAAAAACTATTGATAAATTGAGAGATGCACTTGTTACTAGAAAAAATTATTTAAAACAATCTGAAGAATATAAACAATTAAGAACAGAAAAAACTAGAGAGAATACAGCTAGACGAATTGCTGAGATGACTCCAGAAGAACGATCTGCTTTTGAAGAAGCTGAAAGAATAAAAAGAAGAGAACGAAGAGGTATATTGACTAAATTTTATACTGACCCTAAAAAGGCAAAAGATGCTTTATGGCATGATTTAGTCAGAAGAACCAATGATGCAAAAGGAGAAGGATTATTAAAAATAGCTAATCCAGATGAAATTGATTTAACTAAAAAATATTTAGATAAAAATGAAACGAGAAGAATAGTTTTAGTTGATGATAAAGGTAATACTTATAAATGGGATACGTTAGAAGCAGACATTAATAAAAAAAGTGGGTATAAATATAAAAATGTTGCTAAAGCATACGAGCAAAGAACTTTTTTAAATAGAAATAATTTAACTCAGCTAATTAATGAAAAATTAATTCCTGGTTATGACCCAAATTTACCTAGATTTACTAGACAAAATGCTTTCCATATACAACACATATCTGGTTTTAAAAACAACCCATGGGATACACACATAACTTTTGGAAAATCAAATGTAACTGAAGGTAGACTAAGAAAATTATTTGATACTGAATGGGAAAAAGCTTCTAAAATAACAGACAAGTCTAAAAAATTTTCTGAACAAAGAAAAATATTTAAAAACTATATTACAAAAGCTCAGGGTCTTGAAGGAATTGCTTTTAAACCTGGAAAAAAAGAGTATGGAACAAAATTAAATTTTAGAGATGAAGTGGTAAAATTGTTAGATGGCGCTGATTCAAAAGATTTAGCTAAAATAGGGGGTCCATTGGGATGTAAAGTACCTATGGCCGAAGGTGGCCGTATTGGTTTAGCTGATGGAACTGGTTTAAAACAATGCATTCTATCTAAATATGATGCTGACCCACCAGGAACACTTAACAAAGTAGGCAGAGCCGTTCCCGAAACTCGAACTCCAATTATGAATGCTTTTAAAACTACACTAGGCACGCCATTAAGATGGGGAGGTAAAGCTTTTAGTTTTGCAGGTAAAACATTATCACCAATAGCAACTCCTTTTGGGGCTGGAGCTCTTTGGGGTTTAACTGGATTCGATAAAGAAAGCGCTGTAGACAGAGCAACGTTAGGAGCTGAAGCAGCTTTCGCACCTGAACTTGTAAAAATGTCTGATAAAATAACTAAGACAATGAAAAATCCAACAATGAGAAATATAGTTCGAGGAGTTTTAAACGCAGGAATGCCATTAAAATGGGCAATGAGAGCTGCACGAGTAGCATCACCAATTGGTTGGGCGACATTAGGAGCTGAAGGTATTTATCAACTTGGTAAGTACGCAATGAAAGAACAAAAAAGAATAAAAGAAATGGAGCCAGAAGAAAAAAAAGAATTTGAAGCTGAACAAGAAGAGATAGGTGCTTTTTCTGCAGCTGAAGGCGGCCGCGTAGGTTTCGCTAAAGGACCAAAGGATCCAAAAAGAAGAGTAGTTTTAAAAGGAATAGGTGCATTAGCTGTACTACCAATTGTTGGAAAATATTTTAAAGCTGGAAAACTTTTAACCAAAGCTGGAGCATACACAGGTCCAGTTATACAAAAAGTACAAGGCATGCCAGAATGGCTCCCGTCGCTCGTTAAAAGACTCTGGAACGAAGGTGAGGATGTAACTAAAACTGCATCTACTATGGAAAGACAAGTTGTTAGAAGAGGAACGCTTGAATCTGGAGATGATGTAGATTTAGTTTATCAAATGGACACTGGAGATGTAAGTATAAATGTAACTCCTAAAAAGTCATGGGAAAACACTGGAAGTGGAGCTTTCAATAAAGAATATGGACTAGAACTTAAAAAAGGTGAAGAAATATATGACACTGGAAAAGGTCATCTTTCATCTAGAAAAAGACCGGGTAAAACACCAGACGAATTTAAAGTTGTTGAAACAGAACCGATACGAACAGGTCATCCTGAAGATCCAGATTGGGATTTTGATGGTGTAGAAAAAACTGTAGATGATGCAATGTCAGATCTAACAGAACTTGAAGCATTTGCTACAAAGAAAACAACTAAACAGATACATAAGAAAAAAGGTACTAAGAAGAAGGATGTATTTCCTGAAGTAGAATACGATGATACTTATGATTTAGACTATGACATCGACTAGAAAATTAACAACCACAATACCCCCTAAAAGAGGGCCTAATCCACAGTTGAATATTCCTTTAAAACAGGTTAAAACTATAATATCGGAGAAAATAAATGGCAGAAATAGACAAAGCTTTACCGAACGTAAGGCAAACAGTAAATATTCCTAATCCTCAAGACGTAGAAGTTGCAGAGCAGGAAATTCAACAAGATGTTGAAAATCCTGTTGATGTACAACAGAATGAGGATGGAAGTGTAGATATAAATTTTGATCCAAAAACAATGAATCCAGGACAGGATCAAGGTCACTATTCTAATTTAGCAGAATTACTTCCTGAAAATGTTTTAGATAAAATAGGAAGTGATCTTCATACAAATTACACAGATTATAAAACTTCTAGAAAAGAGTGGGAAAGATCATACGTTAGTGGATTAGATCTTTTAGGATTTAATTATGATGATCGATCAGAACCATTTAAAGGTGCATCAGGTGCAACTCACCCGGTACTTGCTGAAGCTGTAACTCAGTTTCAAGCATTAGCTTATAAAGAATTATTACCAGCAGAAGGTCCAGTTAGAACACAAATTATTGGGCTACCAACTCCTGATAAAGAACAACAGTCTCAGAGAGTTAAAAATTTCATGAACTATCAATTAATGGATCAGATGAAAGAATACGAACCAGAATTTGATCAGATGTTATTTAATTTACCATTAGCTGGTTCCACATTTAAAAAAGTTTATTACGATGAATTAATGCAAAGAGCAGTTTCTAAATTTGTTCCTGCAGATGATTTAGTCGTACCCTACACAGCGACTTCATTAGATGATTGTGAATCTATTACTCACATGGTTCGAATGACAGAAAATGAATTAAGAAAACAACAAGTAGGAGGATTTTATAGAGATATAGAAGTTAATCCTTCTTATATGAATGAATCTGATGCAGAGAAAAAAGAAAGAGCATTAGAAGGAGTCTCTAAAGGAAGAGACGAGAGAATGTACACTATTTTAGAATGCCATGTTAATTTAGATCTAGAAGGATTTGAAGACATGGGGGAAAATGGAGAACCTACAGGAATTAAATTACCGTATATTGTAACTTTAGAAGATGGAACAAGAAAAGTTTTATCTATTAGAAGAAATTACGAAGTCGGTGATCCATTGAAAAAGAAAATTAATTATTTTGTTCACTTTAAATTTTTACCAGGACTTGGTTTTTATGGTTTTGGTTTAATACATATGATTGGTGGACTATCAAGAACAGCAACAGCAGCTCTAAGACAATTATTAGACGCTGGAACTTTATCAAATTTACCTGCCGGATTTAAGATGCGTGGAATTAAAATGAGAGATGAAGCGCAAGCTATTCAACCTGGAGAATTTAGAGACGTAGATGCTCCTGGTGGAAACTTAAAAGATGCATTTATGATGCTTCCGTTTAAGGAACCTTCACAAACTTTATTAGCATTAATGGGTGTCGTAGTACAAGCAGGACAAAGATTCGCATCTATTGCGGACCTGCAAGTGGGTGATGGGAATCAACAAGCAGCTGTGGGTACGACCGTAGCTATGCTAGAAAGAGGATCAAGAGTAATGTCAGCGATCCATAAAAGATTATATGCTGCGATGAAAAAAGAATTTAGTTTATTAGGAAGAGTTTTCAAATTATATCTACCCCCAATATATCCATATGATGTTGTCGGTGGTCAAAGACAAATTAAACAGTTAGACTTCGACGATAGAGTAGATATACTGCCGGTTGCAGATCCAAATATATTTTCTCAGACACAGCGAATTTCTCTCGCTCAAACGGAACTGCAATTGGCAGCTTCAAATCCGCAGATTCATAATCAGTATGAGATTTATAGAAACATGTATGAGGCTTTAGGAGTAAAAGATATTGACCTAATTTTAAAAAAACCACCTCAGCCAATGCCAAAAGATCCGGCATTGGAGCATATTGATGCTTTAGCTGGTTTACCATTTCAGGCTTTTCCTGGACAAGATCATAGAGCGCATATTACAGCTCACTTAAACTTTCTAGCTACTAATATGGTTAGAACAGCACCTATGGTAATGGCTTCAGTTGAAAAAAACTGTTTAGAACACATAAGTTTGATGGCACAAGAACAAATTGAACTTGAATTTAAGGAAGAATTGCAGCAATTAGCGCAAATGCAGCAAATGGCGCAACAAAATCCGCAAATTCAGCAACAAATGGCGCCTTTACAGCAAAAAATTGAATCTAGAAAAGCTATTTTAATAGCTGATATGATGGAAGACTTCAAAAATGAAGAGAAAAAGGTTACTTCTCAATTTGACCATGATCCAATTGCTAAATTAAGAGCTAGAGAGCTTGATATTAGAGCAATTGACAATGAACAGAAGAGAAAAGCAGCAGAAGAGAAGTTGAATATTGATAGAATGAAGGCTATGATGAATCAAGGCGTTCAGGAAGACAAACTTGATCAAAATGAAGAATTAGCTAATTTAAGAGCTGATACTTCACTTGAAAAACAAGAAATGGCGAACGAAAATAGATTAACGCTCGCTAGAATGAAACCAAAAACAAATGGGAGGGCATAATGGCTTGGAAAGGCTACGCTAGTACAAAAAAAGCAAAAGTAATTGCAACTCCGAGGGTTGATAATAAAAAACCTAAGGATAAGCAACCTGTAACAGGAACAAGAGCTGCTAGACCACAAAAACCTGTAACTTGGAGCTAATATGTGGTTCAGTGCAATTAAACTTGCTTTAAACGCAGGAACACACATTTATAAGAAGCGCCAAGAGACAAAGATGGCTATGGCGGATGCACAACACATGCACGCCGTTAAGATGTCTCGCGGCGAGGAAGCTTACCAGGGCAAACTTTTAGAAGCCCGTCAAAATGACTACAAAGACGAAGTCGTCCTTGCGATTTTGACGCTCCCGATTTTAGTGCTCGCCTGGGGAGTTTGGTCGGACGATCCGGCGGCGATGGAAAAGATAAAAATGTTCTTTGAGCATTTCTCGGCACTTCCGAGCTGGTTTACAAATTTATGGATCCTTGTATGTGCAAGTATTTTTGGTATAAAGGGAACACAAATATTTAGAAATGGGAAGAAATAATGCCGTTTAAATCAGAAAAACAAAGACGATACATGCATGCTAATCACCCTGAGATCGCACAGCGATGGGAAAAAGAATATAAAAAAGGTGGAAGAGTAAAACTTAATGAAGGTGGTTATATTGGACCAGCCATTAAAGCTGAATATGGCGGAGTTAAGTTAGCAAATCCACACAACAAGAAATATTATAAGGGAATGGTATAAGTGGATCCATTATCCATTGTAGCAAAATTACAGAAATTATTACAAAATAATCTTCAACGTATTGGAGACACTCTCATTAGTGGAGGTGTTGACAATATGGAGAAATATCAGTATATGTTAGGACAGGCACGTGCATATCAGTACATGCTTCAGGAAATCTCTAACCTGCTAAAAGCTAAGGAGCAAAAAGATGAAAAAGGAAACGTTATCGACCTCAACAGAAGTTCCAAAACATAGGGACGCGCTGCAGGAAAAATATCGATCAGAGGAAAAAGAACCTCTAAATCCAGAAAATATTAAAAAACAAAGCTCCCAGCTGCCCGACCCTAGTGGATGGCGACTATTGGTGTTACCTTTTACACCTAAAGAAAAAACTAAAGGCGGAATTTTAATAGCACAAGAATCATTAGAGAAATTACGTATCGCAACTAATTGCGGTTATGTTTTAAAGGTAGGACCGTTGGCCTATTTTGATAAAGAAAAATTTTCAACAGGTCCTTGGTGCAAACAAGGAGATTGGGTAATCTTTGCTCGTTATGCAGGATCAAGATTACCTATAGAAGGCGGAGAAGTCCGTTTATTAAACGACGACGAGGTTTTGGGCACAATTGAAAGTCCAGAATCCGTGCTGCATAATATTTAACATAGGAGGAACTATGCCAGTAGAAAAAGAAAAAACAGTTGATATTGATACATCCGGCCCAGGGGCTGATGTAGAAATTCCTGAAGAAAAAGTAACGGAAGCAGTAGAAACTGTAGAACCTGAAAAACAGGTTGAAGAAAAAGTAGAAGAGAAACCAGTAGAAGAGAAACCAGTAGAAGAGAAACCAGAAACGAGTGACGAGAAGCAAGAAACAAAAGTAGACGAGAAAAAAGAAGAACTAGAACAGTACAGTGAAGGTGTTCAAAAAAGAATTTCTAAGTTAACTAAAAAGTGGCGAGAAGCTGAAAGGCAAAAAGAAGCTGCTTTAGATTATGCTAAAGGCGTTCAAACAGAACATAAAACTTT
>VTLG01007328.1_pt1 | contig 12235 bp, 6 predicted proteins | sample 4694571 | NCBI WGS metagenome assembly VTLG01 (sample SAMN12604809, study PRJNA352737) | marine metagenome | biome: ENVO:00000447; feature: ENVO:00000209|ENVO:00000569|ENVO:01000036; material: ENVO:00002151; isolation source: viral sequences binned using virsorter ... | reverse complement strand
GATAAGAACTTAGCTGCAGGATATGCAGTTGTTCCTCTATTAATCCAGTTAGCTAAACCATCATCTAAGTTTAAAGATACTTCTCCTTGTAAAGCTTTTAATGCATCATCTTTGATCATATTATTAGCATCAAATAATGAATCATAATGCTTCTTCTCTGCTATAGCTATCTTCTTCCAATCAGCAAAACCAAACTCACTGAATACATCATCATATGCTCTCATTCGAGCTATATAATGTGCTAGATGAGTTTGAGTAAAGACATCAGGGAATACCATACCGGTCATACCATAACGTAATCCTGGTAGTTTTGCCATATCATTCATAGCTTTAGCCATGTCATACTGGACTACCTTACCAAAATTACCTTCAGCTTCCCAGATAGGTCTCATATCTTCCATGATCTGCCACTTCTTATCGTTCTTAAAGATAAAGTCTTTACGATAAGATTTCATCATAGCTTCTGGATCTTTATGAACTTTCTTCATCATAGTCCAAGCATCTTTCAATGCTCGTCTATTGGTTTCAAAGACTGCACCATTATAGTACATGTGTCTTTGGAACCCTGCGAAGTCATCTGTAGCTCCCCATATAGCGTGTCCTAAAGCACCTGTAATAGGTTTCAATATAATCTGAGATGTGTTACCTATAGCAGCTCTGAAGGCTGATATACCGGATAATACATTATTATATATAACACCCCATGCTGATCTAGCAAATAGGTTAAGTTCTTTAGGATCAGGACTCTTAAGCATTCCAGAAGGAGTTACTTGATCTCCAGCCCATCTCATTAGTTTAGCTAATGAATCAACATCTCCATTGGTATGGACAAAAGCATCCATTAATGGACGCATAGCTAGTGGATTCTCTGTAGCTAGTTTCTTTAATTCTGCTGTAAACTTTAAGTTCTTAGCATGTATTGCATTTTCAGCAACTTTAAATTCCTCTGTTAAAACTTTAAGTTCTGAATCTAATTCATTAGGAGGTATTCTATCAAACCAGTTCTTATTCCTTAACTGCCAACCAGAGATATACTTATTAAGAGCATACTCATCTAGTAAGAACTGCATCTTATCAATAATAAGATCCATAGCTTTAGGATCATTATATTCAGAAATCTGCTGAACAGCTTCAGATATAGTAGATATTTCTCTACCTAAAGTATCCATTACTCTAGCACTAGATTGAGCTATCTCTCTACCTAAGAATCTATCAGTTAAGTCTCTTAAGGCAAAGGCAGCAGCAAGAGCTGATTCTTCACTAATATACTCAACTTGAACCTTACCTAAGAATAGATTCTTAACGTCTCTGTTCTTAGCAAATAATGCTTTAACATCATCTAGTGAGGTTTCAGGGTTAATTATATCTTTATAGATAGCCCATGCAGCCTCATCCATCTCAGCTTGAGAGAATCTAAATCCATCTACAAGAGCATTGAATCTACCTAGATCTCTAGCCTGTTCAGCTACACCTAAGACAGCATCTCTTGAAGTACTACCAACTAGTAGACCCTTAGTTCTCATGGATTCTGTTATAACAGGAGCTGGATCACCTACAGAGTTACCATTCTTGATAGCAGTAGTATCAGCCATATTACGTGCTATATTACCTGGAGGTACTGATTGTCTAGGAATATTAACTGCACCTGGAGTTACATCAGGATCAAAATCTGCTGGATCTGCACCTGACTTCATCTTATTAACAGCAGCTATATTCTGTTCTTTAGTAGCACTTCTATCTAAAGCATCTAAAGCAGAATCTAAATCATCTACTTGATCTAAAGATTGTACTATTTCTTCTCTAGCTGCAATAAGCCTTTCTTCCATACCTCTGGAATTCTTACCAGTAGATAAAGCAGTATCAATTTCTTGTATCTTAAGAAGCTTCTCAATCTCAGCTTCCTGTACAACATTAGCTTGCTTATATGCTTTAGCTGCATCATCTAAAGGTTCGTACCATTGCATTGTCTTCTTACTACCTTGAAAGAAGATACCAATAAACGTACCGAGAACAGCCATTGGACCAGCTTCTAATAACATATTCTTCCACTTCCTAACACTAGGACTATCACCATCTAAAGTCTTAGCCCAGTCAGGAATCGGATGACTACCATCACTACCAAATATGCCTGGAAGTCCGTCTGCTATAGCTCTTGTTATACTATGTTCTTCACCAGTATCGCTTAGTCCAATAACAGCAGCTTCCTGTACTCCATATGCTCCACTAGATACTAATAGCTTCTGTAGCTTTGGCATCTGTGCTGGTAACTTATCTAGTTGTTTACCTACATAATTACCAGATACAATAGAAGGTACAACAACAGAAAGTAATCCTCTTAACTTTTGATGGAAGGAGTTAGGACTCTTAGTACGTCTATCATAGAAGTCATCTAATGGACCTAATCCAGGTAAGACACCAATAGCATCCATCATCCAGTCAGAAGTAGTACCCATACTAATATCTGTTAATCCACGTATAGTATCACGGAATTGATTTAATGGGTTTCCATACTTCTCTTTGTTTTCTGCTTCTCTAGCTTGGTTCTGTTCATGAGTCATACCGTAGTATTTCAAGAACCAAGCATCTCTTTTAACATTCCTTAGATCTGTTTCTTCTTGAGTACTATCTCCATAAGGATTAAATGGATTACGTCTGCCTTTACGACCTAACATATACCATTCATTATACTCTTCCCACATTGCATCTTTAGCACCTTCAGCAGAAAGATCTACTGAAGTAGTAGTACCTGGACCACCTTGACCTTCAAACTGTCCTTCAGGAATGTCGCTTCCTTCAGTTACTGGTGATATAACTGGATCTAATTGGGAATGAGCTTGTTCTTCAGCATTTAGTTGTTGTAGTTGAGCTATCTGCTGATCTTGTATCTCTTCTTCCTCTATAGAGGTATCATTTATATCAATCATGTTATACCAAAGTAATTGTAATTGTTTTCTGGTCTATCTAAAGCTGCATAATTATCTTCTTCAGATATAAATTCTATACCACCAATCGAAGCAATGGTATTACTTAATGTTTGCCTGATAGGCCATACGTTCTCAAATATTCTTCTAATCCCGTGAATCGACGCTACTTCATCATCAGAGTAGCTTTCTTGATTAGGTATTTTTAAAGGATGAAGTTTGTTAGTATATTCGTAAAGACTAAAAGTACCTTTAGGTATAGTCAATTTATCTGTATTTAGAATATCTCTTGCAAAATCTTCAATAGTTTCACCATCTTTCTTATCATTTTTAAGGGACCATAAATGTTTTATGTCTTTAGGTATTGAATTAGTTTTACCTGCAGCTATATTCCTTAATAGATAATCTTCTTCATCTTGAGTTATTAATTTCTTAGTACCCTTTTTATGCTGATCTATGATGTTTTGAATTGCACCTGGAACAGCAACTTCACTAATACCTACTGCTGCATCTATATCTGCAGCTGACCAAGATGTATCTGCTTCTGGTGTAAATGCATGCCAAGTAACAATACTATTTTTTTCTGATCTTCTAAATATTCCATTTTCTGTATCTGCCAGTTGGTCATCTGCATGTTTTTTTGCTTCAGCCCACCTTTGATTTGGATCAGTAACGTCTTTTAACTCATTGAATTTCTGATAAAAAACATTCTCATAAGCATTTACTACTAGATCTAATCCTTTTGCGTTGGGCTGATTAAAGCTTAGTACTTTTGATTTATTTAAAATTTGACTTTGAGCCCATCCAGTAATACCTTTTCCAGTTGGATCGACCTCAAGTAAAGCATTCATATCAGCAGCAAGCTCTTTATATCTTTCTTTAAATTTAGAATTAGAAAGATTATAAACTTCTAAGAATTCTGCAGATTCACCCTTACTCCACTTAGTAAGTAGTTGTTCAGTGACATAGGTTTCATTCTTACCTTCAAAGTTAAAAGCTAAAGCAGCATCAACAAGTTTAATTGTTTCAGGATGAGGATACTCTTTTTTCAAGTTTTCTAATACTTCTTTATCTGCCTTTCTAGTAAGATCGAAATCTTCTGCTCCTATTATTGTTTTGAATTTAGCTTCACCTGCTTTATCTTTAAGTTTCTGTCTATTAGTATCTTCTGCTATTTTATCTTTATTTACATCTAACCAGATCTCTTCAAGTCTAAGTTGTTCTTGAGCTGATTGTTTCTCAAATCTAACATTCCAAGCTACATCTCCTACACCTTTCTTTCCACTATCTACAAGCATAGACTGCATAGCTTTTACAAAGGCTTTTTCATCTGTATAATATTCAGCTAGTATTTGTGCAGTAGCCCAGTATGCTTCTTTATTATTATCCATACCGATAGTAAATTTACCATTACTATCTTGACGAGTAGCATTCTTTACATTAAGGAATAGTTCTTTTAATGCTTGAGGTTGTTTCTCAACAGGAAGTCCACGTATAGCGTAAGCGTTAGTATCTATAACCTCTTTATCTTTTATAGCGTCTTGTTTAAGATCTAGTTTATGTGCAGCAGCAGTACCTTTTCTAGTAAATAAAGCATGTAGTTGTCTTGCAGCTGAACTATTAGGTTTTATACCAGACTTAATAATTAAGTTTAAAGCAGCCTGTTGATAGTGACCTACGATAGTACTAGGTTCCCACTTTAAATCTTTTGATTCTCTAATAGTTCTTTTAAGATTCTCCTCTATCTGATTAATATCATCCGTAAAAGCTCTAACTTTAATATCATCTAAATATTTATTAGAGCTATGCATAAGTCTAAGAATAGTCTTTTGCTCATCTCGTATAGCTTTCTTTTCATCCTCATCTTTTGCTTGAGAAAGTTTATCTGCTGTTGTTTTTCTTAAACTTTCTTCAATTACTGTCTCTATATCATCTTTTAGACCATCTGCTTTAAAATTAATTTGATTGGGTACCTGATCTATAACAAACTGGGCATATTTATTAGCCCACATTCTATCTTTAAAGTCCCAAACCTCTTTAGCAGCTTCACCGTATTGCTTAGAGTAAGTAGTAGAGAAATCCTTCCAGAATTGAGATTGCTTCTCATATTCTTTTGCTTGATCTTCTAATCTTTCTACTTCAGTTTTCTGTCTTTTCTGTATGTTTTCTCTTTTAACAGAATAAATAGAAGACTCTAAATCAGCTAGAGTCTGTCTATTACTTAGTTCATTAGCAGCAACATCTCTAAACCCAGAAATCTGGTCTCTACTAATATCCTTATCTTGTGCCTTTTGTAGCTTGATAGCATCGATAATGGTTTTCTGCTGTTGACGTAAGGAACTTATTCCAGCATCACCGATGTCAGCTCTTTTAAAACGACCTCCCTTAGAATGTCGCTGATAGTTTTTAGCCATTGTTTATAGTGTTAAGATTGATTATCCAAAACCAAATTTACCATCTTTATAAGTAAGTGATGAACTAGCCCAGTTACCTACTGAACTAGCTATACCAGGTATAACTGAACCCCATACTTTATTAGCTGCAGCAGATGGTGAAGTAAATGCACCTCTTACAGGTTCAGGTCCGAAATCAAATTGTCCTATTTCTCTTGGTAACTGCCAACTAGATCTTGGTGTAGCTAATGGTGTTAATGGATCTGGTAATGTACCAGGCGGTAACATCTTTTGAGCAAAGGCTGCTAAGTCTGCAGAGATTCTATCTTGAGAAATCTCTTCTAACACAGCTCTAGCCATCCTTCCTGCATTATCTTGTGATTCGTTTATTTGACTTAAGACTCTTCCTAGATCTGCATAAGTAACCTGTGCAGCTTTATCAGCAGAACCGCCTTTCATACCTCTAGCTCTAAACTGTCCTTCTGCAATGAGTTGTTTGATATTAGCTTCTTGTGCATCGAAAGCAGATTCAGCTTGTATATCTTCTAGTTTTCTATACTCATTGTCTTGAGCAGTTTTTTCGGATAAACGGTTTAAGGTTATCTGGCTGTCATATAGTATATCAGATTTAAGGTATTGTTGATCTAAGGATTCTTGTTCTCTATTTCTAATTTGTAAACTGTATTGATAATCTCTTAAGTTACTAGCATCTTTAAAGTCTGCTACTCTAGCTTCATTTTCAGCTTGCATTAATATCTTCTCTACACCTTCTAATCTATCAGCTTCTATCTTCTCTTGATTCATTCTATATAATTCAAGATCCCATTCATACTGTCTATCTTTGGCTTCATTATCTAGTTTAGCTGCATCTTTAGCAGCCTTCTCTTGTTTCTTACCACCGATAATAGCACCACCTATAGTAACCGCTGCACCTATGGCAGCTGGTACCCAATTCATTTCCATGCCAGCTGTAGCTAATTGCTCTTGCATCATAGCTTTAGCTGGATTAGAATGCATTGACATCTCCATGTCACCCATAGGGACACCAAATTCATTCATCATATTTAAGTCCTCCTATAAAATCTTGGTGAGTAGTTTCCTTCCCACATCATAGAGTTCAAGGACACAGGGAATGGTGAGTCATTAAATATTCTAAGTTGGAAGTTGTTTGTTTTCTGATGAATTGGTATTGTAAATACTGATTGTTCTGATAAAGCAATATCATTAGCTAGATATGTATCAGCTGTTATAGTTGGATTTAAGTTATACCATTCATCAAGGTATATAACAATCTTAACTGTATTACCTGGAGCACTATCAAATGTTATTTGAGTATCTCCTGATACAGTAAATGCAGTAGTAACAACACCATCTAATGTTACTTTTATTTGATCTTTATCTATATAATCTAAATCTTCTACAATCCAGTTAAATACAGTTGTACTGCCATCTCCAGTATACTCCTTCTTACCTTGTCTAACACCAGTAGACTTAAGCTTGAAGGACATAAGACCTGAAAGACCTACAGCAAACTTCATTCTATTAACTGTAAGGTTAGCAGTAAAGTCAGTTAATCTATCACTTTCATCTAATCTATAGTATGTTTTAGGTAGTATTATATCAAAGTCATATTTATAACCTACAACTACATCACTAGCTATACTCGTTAAGTTCTTTCTAGGTACGCTAAAATAGGCTCCAGTGCCGTCGGAACCGGTCCCAGGGGTGATAGTAAATCCAGAGTCAATAAACTGCCCTGTAGCCGTTGTACCCTTAATGATAAGGACAGGAGTTAATCCTGTTACATTAACCCAAGGTATATAACATTTAGATATTTCATTAGTAGCGTCCCATGCTACAGAACTAGCTGTTGCATAGAGATCTACACAAGGATTAATTCTTTGTCCATCATTATTAACAATGATAGCATCAGAGGGACTTTGACTAAGACTAGCTTTACTTAAAGTAAACTGATTACCTTGTTTAGTAACAGCATAGAACTCATCTGAGTCTACAGCTATCGTTTGTACTGTACCAGGAAGCTGCCAGTTAAACCAAGATTGTACTATATTCTTTTCTCCATCACTATATGTAAGATAGAAATATACTTTATCTTCAGATTGACTAGACATAGCTATGAACTGGTTCTGAGTACTAGCTATAAAGGTATCAACAGTAGCTGGTACCCATTCGTTTACAACTCTACCTACGTCTAATACTTGTGGGTTCTCGTCTTGACCTCTAGTAATCATACCAAATATACGTGTATAACTTGGTGTCTTACTAATGAAGTTAATGTTAGTACCCATATCTATAGGGTCTACACTATCATCCATCTCATAGTTAGAGATAGTTCTAATAGTAGTTTTAGTAGGTGTAAATATATTATCTTCAGCAGTCATCAGGAATTGCTGATTCTTACTGAATAGAATTAAACCCTGTGTAGTAGGAAGTATACCATGTAGTGTAGCTGGTTTAGTAGTAGATGCTTCTAAATCTATAGGGTCAGCATCAGTTAATGTCTGAGCTGAAGTATGATAGAAGTTATACTGCTGACCAGACTGGCTAAGTATAACACTATCAGAAGATAAGAATCCTAATCTATTACCATAGAAGAAAGACTGTTGTATCTTTTGACCTACAAAACTAGGATGATCATTAGTTGTATCATCACCAACTAATCTATTAGTATAAGCTATCTTTTGAAATGTAAATGTATTAGTAGAGTTATTTACTAATTCATGAGGCATAGTAGTATTATCTAGACCAGTAGATTTACTAGGATCTATAGTCTCTTCCCAATAACCTGGACCAGAAGTACCATTATCTGCTACAAACTTAGCCCAATAGGTATCATTAGCTGAAGCAGTATTGACTACTTTAACTGTATGGTTATGAGATGTTTGTACTGGTAGTTGTGATATATTATCTACTTGATCTTGGAATACATTAATAGAAGTATTAGTACTACCACCAGTAGCAGTTATAGTAAATGCACTGGATCTAGTTAATTGTAATGTTGTCTGATATTTAGTTACTGTTAATCCAGATATACTTAATGCATCAATAGCAGTCTTAATCTTAGTTAGTGCATCATCATAAGTATCATCACTATCTGTAGTAACAGTAGCAGTACTACCAGCAACTACGATTGTATATGTAATAAGGACAGACGTACCACTTAATTCTAGAGTAGCTTGTTTGTTAGCTGTATAAGATGGATCAGCAACTTTAGCAGCTGTTATTAAATTATTAGTTACTATAGTTGTATCTTGTACAGTTAGTAGATGGTAGTTTGTACGTGCTCCTGTAAGGTATGCCTGTGCCCCTGTACCATAGTTAACAGTACATGCTGCACCAGTTGTAGCATTCCATACATCTATGTCGCCTGTAGAGCCTCCTGAAGCTGGTTTAATACATCCTATATATTTCTCATCATTATCTCTATGTATGTAGAACCACTTCGATGAGTCATATGTAGTTCCTGTACCTAAGTTTGCAATCCATTTGAAACCTGGTCTCTTTGTTAATCCAAAGGTGGGATCAGGATAACCATTAAGACACTCTCGGACTTGACCTGGAAGTTTCTTGTCATCAGATTGTTTAGATACTCCACCTAGATAATTGTCAATTCGTTGAGTTACGGCTGTCATCGTGATAAAGCATGGAAAGGTTGATAGCTTTGGTAGTAATTAGTATGTCCTTGAGGGTGTCCAAAGAATGTAAACTGACCTTGCTGTGTTTCATACTCCAACGCTAAAGCTCTCATGTAAGCTTCTTGCTGTTGTAGCATTTGGTATTGTGTTTGATCTCCAACAATACGTTGGGATACAAATGTAGCAGCTCTAGCTACTATAAAATCTTGTATAGGTTGAGGTAAATCTACCCAGTCAAACTCCCATACAATATCACACTCGACAGTTTCATCTGTCCAATCGTATGTATGGTTATGTCTATCATATAGTTTACCACTTCTTCTAACACCATCTTTATCCATGTTAGCCGAATTCTCTGTTAACTTGATTTGTAAGATGTTAGATGGTATTAATATTTGATCATCATTATCAGGAGTAAACTCGTAATGATATTCTTTATTGAATGTCCAGCCTTCAGCCTGTACTTCTCTTGATACTTGTAATAGAGTATCATAAGCAATCGCAACGTCTGGGTTGGTTTGATCTAGAGTTGTAACAGGTGCCTGACCACATGACGACAGGATCTGATTTATGGCAGGTAATTCTTGAGTAGCGTTAGTGGTTGGAAAAGGCATAATATTATAAAAGAAAAAGGGGACTCCTAAGAATCCCCATATAAACATGTGCTTAGAATGCAGCGTTACCAGATGAACCGGCAGCAGCACCAGCAACTAGTTCTACAGCAGCAGCTGGGTTTAGATAGTCGGCTCCCATTGCGAGTCTACCGAGTATCACGTCACCTTGGTAAACCACGGAAACGTCACCAGATGTTACTTGAACTTGTGGTCCGATTGCTTCAACTACACCTGCAGCTTCTCTCTGGAATATAAGTCCACAAGAGTTAGCGAATTCAGTCTCTTCACCATACTCGTTGTTGATTCCAGTTACGTCAGCAGCAGCATCTTCGATAGCTTCGCCAACGAATGAACCGACGTTCTGAGGAGAAGTTACTCCAGGGTTTGTAGCGGATGCAGAACCATACTTAGTACCATATGTACTGAAGAATGGGATGTTCATTGACTTGTAGATCTTAATGCCTGCAATCTCAATGATTCCATTTCCACCTTGTAAAGCGGAACCCTGCTCATCACGGTTCACTAGACCGTTAGATCCTACAGCTTGGATAAGCTCATAGTACTGGCGAGGGTTTAGTACACCTACACGACCTTCAGAGCTAACGCCCTTCTCGTCTAGTGCAGCTGCAGCATCGTAGAATGCGTTGATTAGTGAAGCAGAAACATAAGCATCAGATGCCTGGTTGTTTGTACCTACACGAATCTGTGTTCCACCTGGCTCTACGAAACCAGACTTAGTGATTGGAGAAGCAGCTCTAGCTCCACGAGCGATTGCTCTGAAGATTAGTCTGTCATACTTCTGTGCAAGGGCATATCCAATCTTCTTAGATATCTCTCCCCTTAATTCATAATGAGCAAGTGTCTCATCTAACTCGTAAACGAATGCACTAGAGATAAGTAGATCATCAACGGTGATGGTCTTCTCAGCTACTGGAGGTGATCCGTCGGAGTTACCGAGTATGCTCTGGCCTGGTACATGGTACTCAGCCTTGGTGTGTCCTGTGTAGATGAACTGTAAAGATTTCCCATTCTTTAGGGTTCTCTTCATAACAAGGTCTCTAGCAATAGCATTGTGCTGGAAGCCTTTGAACATCTCACCACTGAACAATTTGAGATATAACGCTCTTGCATCTCCCGTACTGTTTGATTGACCTTGACGGGTTAATGAGGCATTACTATGGGTTGCCTGTTGGGCCATTGTTCTATAATAAGATTAATATTTACTTTCTTCAGCTGAAATTTTTGATCATTGTTTGTGGTCTTTCCCACCGTCTAGACGGCTAATGGGTATCCTCGTAAGGGCCAAGAGCCAATTAGTCAGAGATCCGACACTGAGGTGTCTCTAACCTGTGGTAGTTAACGTGCATTGTTTCTACCATAATAAAAAAGGATAGTAGCCCGAAGACCACTATCCATAATTCATTACATTGTTGAAAGTACTTCTTCAATAGAGATGTCCTCATCGAAGTCTTCTTTCTTCACCTCTTCCTTCACTTCTGGTTCAGGCGAGAGCCTAGTTACAAAAGCTGGAGAGTGTGATGCTTGTTGTGACATTAGCGTGTAATTGCTTTGGTGTACTTGTTGCCACGATACACATAGGTTACTTTGATTGTCATCGTAATCTTATGTACCTAGCCCCCGTTCCATGGCTAGCTGACATGCGTCCAATTAAGGATGAACGGACGTTATATTATTTCTTAGGGGGTCTTCCTTTCTTTGTACCATAGGTACCTTTCCCTTTAGGCATTTAGGATCACCTCCTCTGCTGCGAGATCTAGTGGGAAATTGTGTGCATTACGCTCATGCATTACCTCCATGCCTAAATTAGCACGGTTCAATACATCTGCCCAAGTAGGGACAACCCTACCACCTGTGGCTAACACGGACTGGTTGAAGTTGAATCCGTTGAGATTAAAAGCCATAGTGGAGATTCCCATACTGGTAAGCCATATGCAAACGACGGGCCAAGTAGCAAGGAAAAAATGTAAGCTACGACTATTGTTAAAGCTGGCATATTGGAAGATAAGTCGTCCAAAGTAGCCATGAGCCGCAACAATGTTATACGTCTCCTCCTCTTGACCGAATTTATATCCATAGTTTTGTGAGGTAAGACCAGTTGTCTCCCTAATAAGTGAGGAAGTAACAAGACTTCCGTGCATAGCAGCGAATAAAGCTCCACCGAATACCCCTGCAACACCGAGCATATGGAACGGATGCATAAGGATATTATGTTCTGCCTGAAACACAAACATGAAATTGAAAGTGCCTGAAATACCAAGAGGCATACCATCAGAGAAACTCCCTTGACCGAATGGATAAACAAGGAAGACAGAAAAAGCTGCTGCGACTGGTGCAGAATAAGCGACACAAATCCATGGTCGCATTCCTAGTCGATAACTAAGTTCCCATTGTCGTCCCAAGTAAGCTGAGATACCAATGAGAAAGTGGAACACAATGAGTTGATATGGTCCTCCGTTATACAACCATTCGTCGAGGGTTGCAGCTTCCCAGATTGGGTAGAAGTGAAGACCGATTGCGTTAGATGACGGGACAATTGCCCCAGAGATGATGTTGTTTCCATAGAGTAGAGAGCCAGCAACTGGTTCACGTATACCATCTATGTCAACTGGTGGAGCAGCTATGAAAGCTAC
>VTLG01017093.1_pt1 | contig 12237 bp, 21 predicted proteins | sample 4694571 | NCBI WGS metagenome assembly VTLG01 (sample SAMN12604809, study PRJNA352737) | marine metagenome | biome: ENVO:00000447; feature: ENVO:00000209|ENVO:00000569|ENVO:01000036; material: ENVO:00002151; isolation source: viral sequences binned using virsorter ... | reverse complement strand
ATATGTAGATCGCCTTCCTCTTCAAATGCTTTGAAGTCAGAAGAACCAATGTGAAAGATTTTATTCATTATCCAAACACTCCGTCAGCAGGTCTTGCTGTTCCTGAGAGTTCTCCAGTCTCCTCTTTCTCCTCTGCTGCTGCCATAGCTTCTTGTATAGAGGGCTGTGCAGGTTCGGGGGCGGGAGGTGGAGGAACTTCAACATTAGGGTCGATTAAGGCCCACTTTTCGGGGTATATTCTTGCGGCTTGTTTTTTGATCTTAGACCAAGCACCAAACATAGCCCTTACTTTTCTAGCAGGGTAAGGCACCTCTTTTTTGTAAGATTCATACTGTCTAAACTCTAGGAACTCTCCTTTATCAATCATAAAATCAAGAACCTCTTCCAACATAGTTTCTTTACGCATCTTCTGGTGTCTCCTCTGATTCCGGCCTACCACCTAAGTCAGGATTTACTGCAGAACCCGCTATATTTGCAGGGGCTCTTATATCGTCTTGTCCATCCAAAGGTTCGTAAGCTAATGCTTCTCTGGCTTCATTTACTGTCATTATTCCTCCATTTACTAACGAAGAATAATATGAAGCCGCGTCTCTTAATTCTGGCTGTAAAGCAGGAATATTAGATATATCTTCCTTTATCTCAAAACCAAAAAATCTTTCTAGTGCAAAATTTATCTTTCTCACTATTGGTAAAATTGTCTCTAAATAATACAACCTATGGTTGGGTCGTATGTTAGCATTATTACCTGAATCTAATAATATTGGAGGAATACCTAATGCTTTTAATACTTCGCTTTCATTGTCTACTATAGACTTCTGAAAGTCCATTTCTCGGAAACTTAAATTAGATATTTCATCTAACTCCATGCCTCCGTCAAGTATCAAAGGTCTTCTACCTCCGTTATCAGGTCTATATCTTGTTACCCAAGATTGAACCATTCTTTCTTTAATTCGTTCTGATAGAGTGTTTGGTGACTTAATCACCAAGCCAGGTACTGCTCCATTCTTAAAGTAGTTATCCTGGAAGTTTCTCATCCTAGTCAAGAGTGACATTGTCCTCGATGCTGGTCTGAGTCTACTTGTTCCTCTATAAATACTGTAGAAACTGTTTTCTTTTATATGTATTATTTCATCAGTATTAAAATTTTGATTGCCGCCTTGAAAGCTGTAATGATCTACATACTGCTTTTCATGTGGTTCAATCGCCATATAGTTTGCGGGTAGATGATACAGTCCTGACCCATCAAAATATATAAAAATGTTTCCGTCTAAAATAAAATCTACGATGAGGTTTCGCTTAAAAGTTGATATATCTTGAAACGGATTAGGTTCCTTATTCAACATTAGTTGAAGTCTAGACCTTCTCATTCCCTTTACTACAGGGTTTAGACCTAGCTGCTCTTTCACTAAAAGTGGGATCTCAGCTGTATCATCTACAATCATATTCACACCACGGTTCACTACCTCTAAGTATTCGTAGTATGAAGTGTAATTTGAAACAATCTCTTTAGAAGTTATTTCACCATGACCTTCAATCATCACGATGTCTTCTTGCGCGGGGTTGAGTTTCTCCTCTACCTCCACGGTTCTTTCATTATTTTGCCAAAAATTATACCAAGCCATATTTTTCTCTTTGTAACTCAACCCATCGCCGTTGTTTAGGCCCAGTAACTAATTTTGGGTTTCTTCCATATATTGAATGAAGTTTTTGATGGTGCTGGTGACAAAGAGTTACAGCATCATTGAATAATTCTTGTTTATGGTCTTCTATAAACCTGTCCCTATACTCAAAAGCTTCTTTCTCTGTAGTAATATTAAGCTTCAGTTTCTTTGTCCAATTTGCAACAAGTTCGCTAAGACTGAAAAAATGATGAAAATCCAATCCTTCCTCGCTACCACATATATAACATTTTCCGGATTTATCGTAACCTGACTTGGCTCCATCTCTTATGTATTTAATAAAGTACCTTTTCATAAGATTTAACAAATTATACTACCCATCTACCTGAGAGTCAAGAATTATTTTTTCTTGGGGTTTAAAACGACGTCGCATTTGTCTCAAAGCTGTAGAGAGCGTAACGTAAAGCGTCAGCCATATGAGAGCTAGAATCATGCAGAGGCTTTTCTCTAATTAAGTTAGGATTTGGATCCCAACGGTATTGATCCATACTACGGAGAGTTTCTAGGCATCTTTGATCTATAATTAATCTATTGTTTTCGACTAGAGAAGATACGTGAGCGATTCCGTCGTTGACAGATTTTTTAGCGTTTGTAGTAGTTATATCATAATTCTGTGCTAAGTCAAATCTAGTTTGTTGTGCTGCTGAGTCTATAAAACAGTAGTCTACCAACCTTCGTTCCATAATTTCGCCTATTACTTCTGCGTGTTGTTCCGTAGTTTTCTCAGCCTCATAATATTCTTCTACAACGTAAAACTTTTCACCGTCAAACATAACCACCAGAAAGGCAGTTGGATCTTTGAACCCAACGTCTAACCCTGATATTACATCACAGTCTCTAAACTCCATCTCTGATAGATCGGCTACACAGTTTTCATAATCGAATTTCCAAATCTGTCCTTCAAAGACATTAAAGTCAGCCATATATTCTTGATTGAATTCGGCTTCGCTCATTGTCTTTTTAGCTTCTTCTATATCCTCTGTAGTTGCTCTAGGATTGTCCTGCCAAGTAGCGTGAACGGAACACCACTCGGGGTATTCGTCATTGAACCCCCTTTGATAGAACCTACTAAACCAATTATTTCTCCCCCGAGGCGTGGATATAAATAAGGCTTTACTTTCCGCTTTATCCAAAGTAGGACGGAGCGCAACATTGAAAGCAGTTTCCCCGTCAGCGAGTGCCGCTTCATCAAAGATAATAAAGTCATAAGATCTTCCTACTGTAGAATCAACTTGATTCACCGAGCCCATTCTAATTGTTGAGCCATTTGTTAGTTCTATAACTCTGTCTTTTGCATTGTCTTTTGCAACTTCAAGATCAAAGTGTTTCAGTAATTGTCTTTGTAAGTCAAATGAGATTTGACTTAGGTTGTAATTAGGAGACATAACAAGTATATGGCAACCGGGAACTAAAGACACTAACTGTCCCAGTATGTTTGCTATATATGTTTTTCCTTGTCTCCGACTAATAGCCGCGCAAACAAATCTATACTTTTTAGAATTTACTGCATTTATTATTGCAATTTGAGAAGGAATGGCTTCAATACCTAACAAACCTAAATACTGCTCCACAGGTAGTTTCAGAAAGTTACCCTGCTCAATGCTTTCATATTGTATATCTTTTCTAGAGACTAACATTATATCTTCTCGCCCATTCTTTAAAGTATCCTACTGAGTAAACCGTCTTGCCTCCTATGTTGGCGTTCCAGTTTACTAAATTATCAATACTGTTTCCAACCTTACTTAAAGCTGCTTTCCGAACTCCTTCAGTTCTTTTCCACTGAGCATCAGGTATCGACCAGCCTGTTTTAATTTTACCTGTAATGTATTCGGGAAGTACACCTTTCAAACCTTCTCTAGCTAGATACTTATACTCTCCGTCATTCCATCTTTTGTCTTTAGGTTGTTGCATTTTAACCTCAGAAGGTATTCCCATAATATAATTATAGTATTCTTTGTTCAATAAAGGAAATCTGCCTTCCATACCAAAATAAGCTCCAAACCTGTCATTTCGTGCTAAAAAGTCTTCACTAACTCGAGTTAACATTTCTACAAATAAACAGTTGTTTAAAAAGTCATCTGTAAACATATGAGTTGGAAACCAATCCCGCATATATTCGCAGTAGCCTTTAGTTCCTGAGTACTCATCTCTTGCTGACGCAACCTGTACCCTTTTTGCTCTCTTCCAAGATATCGCTTCGTGATGAGCTTTAAAAACATCTTCGTCTCTCTTATATCTACTATGGGTTACATACCCTGTATACATTTCATCTCCGCCATCTCCTGAGTAAGTAATGATTACATCCTTGTTTCTCATTACTTTATTTATCATAAGATAGGAAGGGTTGTTTTTATTATAAGTAGGCATCTCTAATGCCTCTATCGATTCCTCAAAATGATTTACAAAACTATCACTAGTAACTTTTAGTTCTGTATGAGTTAGTCCATATTCATCAGCTAGCATCAGTGCACAATCAGCATCATTGTTATATAAAGCATCATCGCTGGGGCTGTAACGAGTAGTAAAAGTTTTATAGCTATCTCTTGGCCCTAGGTAGTGCATAACAGAAGTGCTATCTAAACCACCAGATAAAAATACGCCTCTATTTCTTGAACAAATTGAAGATAACGATACAGCTTTTTCGAGTTTATTTTGAAAATTTTCGACAGTATATTCACTCGTCTCAAATTTTTGTTTCCATAAAGATTTACTTGTACTTTTCTTTGTATTATGATCGTAAATTAATACTTCGCCTGGTACTAGCTTAAATATTCCGTCAATTAAAGTCATAGGTCCAGGGACGTACCCAAAGTCTCTAAACATCCCGAAAGCAAACAAGTTCAATTTATTGTTCGAATTCTCTAATGCGTGAGGTGATGACGAAAAAATTATGCCCTCGTTCGTTTCTCGGTACATTAGAGGCTTTATGCCAAAAGGATCTCTACATAAAACTAAATTATCGTCTTTTTGCCAAGCAAATGCCCACATTCCTTCGCATTTATCTAAAAAATCTATTCCGTAATGGTGTAATCCCTTTATTAATACTTCAGTATCTACTTTACTTTGCCATTCATCAAGCTCTTTCCAGTTAAAAATAGCCCCATTAAAGACTAAAGAGCTGTCTAAGTAGTGAATTGGCTGAGTAGAGTCTTCAATTTGACCCATTGTAGCTAAAAGATTGTGTCCGAAGGTAACTTTGTCGTTTGACCACACATTTGAACCTTCTGGTCCTCTTCTTTGAGTCACCAGATTCATTGCTTTTACTCTTTCTTCTGCTTTCGGTACCGTTATTCCATTTATTCCGCACATTTTAATATCACCACGTTTAATATTTGACGATGCATTCCTTTTGGACATCGAACCAGACTGACTCCATGCCACGCTTCTCTTGTATTTTTAAAAATAAAAGAACTATTACCTCTATTTTCAAAAACTTTTTTATGTTCAAAGTTTCTTGGTTCAGGATTCATAATATCTTTTTTCAATCCTGTGTATAAAATTGTATTTCCACCGTAGTATTGTTTCCATCTTTGTGGTAGAAAGTAAAATAACTGAGAACCTAGTTTTTCTAAGCTATCTAAATGAGGAGAAGCATCTCTGCCTTGACAAGTTCTATGAAAGTCTAATCTTATATCGCAATTTTTGACTCCAAGTAACTTACAAACATAGTCTTTATACTCATTTCCTTCAAGCATAAATCTGCAAAAGTTTCTCCATATAAGAGGTAAGTCATCTATCTGAACTCTGTAAGGACTTAAGTTCTTCCACCTGTCTGCTCCCACATACATAAATCTACGCCAATGAGGACGCTGCCCATTCTTTCTTGTTTCAGGTTCTTCATCTTTAAATAACTCATCAGGCGGGAAAAACTCAAGCAAGAGATCATAGTACTCTTGCTTTATAAAATCACTATAATGACGATGAGGAGCATAGCTATGCCCCTCTATCAAGTCTGTAGGATTATCGTTTAAATACATAGTTTATTTCGTATTCATTCAATCTGTAGGACGCATCATAGTCTATGATATATCCTAGTTTATTTAAAAACTTTTCTGCTTGGTCTGCGTTCTTTTTTCTAAGCTCTACTTGAACTTCTTGTGCATTTTGTAATACTATAGAAGATCCTTCCAGAACGCTTAACTCTGCACCATCTACATCTATCTTTATGTAGTCTGGTTGTTTTATAGCTCCTTCAATAAAAAGAGTATCAAGTTTAGTACCGTAACAACCTTGAGTAATACTTTCTCCTAGTCTAGAGTCTTCTGCAAAAGAGTTATCAGCAGCTCCTGGAATCATTTGACTTAATCTAAAAGTATCAAACTTGTTACTATTTGTCAGAGCAATACAATACGGAGTAATATTTTTAAATTGATTTAAATAAATATTAGTACACAGCTCTGCAAAGTTTAGAGGGTGAGGTTCAAATGCGTAAGTAATAGTCTTTCTAATCTTTGCTGCTAATAAAGAGTAGGAGCCGATGTTAGCTCCTACGTCAACAAAGACAGAGCCTTTATCAAAAGACGTTATCCACTCTATAGTGGGTGGTTCTCTTTCATAAAGTTGTGATGCTCTTTTTTGGACGAGCCTACTATTTGACTTCAACGAGAACTTGATTCCCGTTTTGTTAGTGTAAGGTATTGTGTAAGCTACGTGTCCGTTTCTATATATGTGATGTTCTATAGCCAATTATTATCATGTGCCGGTTCGTCAATGGGATCACAGTCGCATTCTCCTGCCTCACACTTGCAATCATCTCGTCCGCAAGCGGGGCACTCATCATGCTCTATGGGTTCTAATTCTTCTTGCATCTTTTCAGATACAGTTTGTTCTGCAGCTTTAAATGCTTCTGCAGCACTTGCCGCAGGAGCAACTCTTTGTACAACTCCTGCTGCTTTTTGAGCTTCTTCTAGAGTGGCGTACTTTCGACTCTTACCTTTTACTTTGTAATAGTCACCTTTCATATAAATTCTAGCCATTATTTAATCCCAAAATTGAGTTGAGCTGGGAACGTTGATAGGAACGCAGTAAGCAGATATTTCATGCTGTCGTGGTCTTCTATCTTTGTAGTGAACGTTTCCATGTTCAACCGCGTGTGCAAATGTATTGCAACGGTATATATCTCTAAAGTACCAGCCATCATTTGGTAATGCATTTCCATTAACAATGACAACTAACATAAAAGCCATTATTGTCATAAGCCTAGTAAAAATTCGAGACCTTTGATTACCGCAATAACTATAATAGGTATGGATATTAATCCTGCTAGTAAAGTTAATGAGATCATCTTAATCTGCTTCATAAGCTTTCGTCTTGCAGCTATCTTTCTTTTGATTTCGGCAAGTTCAGCTTTTCTAGCGTCTGCAAGTCCTCTTTGTATTTGTTCCCAAAGCATCCCATTTCCAGATATCATAAACATATCTTTGATTTGGGTCATTTGGTCGTCTACTTTCTTTTTAGCAAGAGCGGCTTGTATTGCTTCTCCTGCATCAGTAATACCATTATTCTTATTACCCATTGCAGAAAGTTTTGCTTGAGCTGCTCCCAGCTTACCCACATAACCTGCAATTCTTTCAATATCGCCACCAGTATCTGCAACCGCTTTTATAGCTTTGGTTGCCATACTGACGCCAGCCATTATCGCACCTACACTCTCAATCATGTCAGGATATTAACTAAAGCAGTAGCTAATATAATTAAAGTAGCACCTCCTCCTGATAAAACTATAAAGTGTAATCTTTGTATTGAGGATTCTACCTCCTCCAGCTGTTTAAATACCGTCTTGTATCTCTCTTCACTACGAGCCTCAAAGGTTTTAAACTCTCGCTGTAATTCATTAAAATCATCCCGTCGAGTCTCCAAGTAGTTTCTCCATTAACTTTCCGTAATTACCAGTGCCAAAGGGGTTTTCATTTATCTGTACCGCAGTTAAATTCTTAACATTCGTACTAGGCGCTTTCGCATGATCTTGCGACATCTTATGCGCTAACGAGATTAAGTCGGCTAGGTCTTTGGTGGAATATACGTCCGATTCGCGTGCCTCCTCTATTTTGTGTTCGATTACTTCATCTAGCAGCTCTGCTAAACGAAACCTATTTCTATATCCTTGATCTAAATATACTCCGTCGATATAAGCTTTTACTTCTCTTTTCTCGATTACGTCCATAACTTTGTCGGGGGTGATCGCTAGTTGCTCTGCCGTTTTGATTGCAGAACCAGTTGAAAGATAGGAATTTGCTATCTCTAAGTTTTCGGGAGCTATATTTACAATATCCATGAAGCGTAGTATACGACAATATGGGTGGAATGTCAAGAATTATTTTTGGTGGGGTAAAGGTAAAAACGGGCCGAAGCCCGCTTTTATTTAGTGAAAGCAAATTTTAAAATGTATAAAAAATGCCTACAGAATGTGTTGAATCTTCTACGTCTTCTTCAGACCATGTATAAGTATATCCGACATCGAAGCCTTTGATATTCTTACCTATGGTAACACCTGCATCCATATTAGAGTCTGCGTTTCTGCCAATGAAGCCAGAAATGTCGATAGGCAATTCCACTATGTCATTCACTGATAAAGCTCCTGCATAGTAATTAGAGTCATTGTCTATATCTCTGTAGATAGTTCCACTTATCGGTCCAAGTGCAAGACCAAAGTATATTTCCTGAGCATCGTCTCCAAAGTCTACGTCGTCACCGATATAGCTATAACGAATATACCCGACATCATAAGAAAGCATCTTAATGTCGTTTGAGTAGCCGACAGTTAAGTCAACTTCTGCATCTGTATCGTCGTTGTAGTCTACTTGGCTTCCCCATGCATTTGCATACAGTCCACCATGTTCGATTCCGATAGAGCCTTGAATAGCAGCGTTACCTGCAGTCTGTGTGGCTCCACGCCATACATAGTTGCTCACTCCCCCGATTGACCCTTCAAACTCAAATGCGCTAGCAGAGCCGGCAAACAAAAGAGCTATAAGTCCAATTATTACTTTTTTCATCTTTCCTCCAAACCTGGAAAAGCATGAGAATACAACGTATATCCCCCTCCATTACTTCTCCATTAGTTGTGTATTATAAAGGAAGTGAGATAATATGTCAAGAACTATTTTTGTAGTAAGATATAAGTTCTTTGATGGAAGCGTTAACCTTGACTACGGGCACTGAAGTTATACCGAGTTCTAAAGCAACGTCATATCTATGATGGCCATTGACAATATTATTATCTTGGTCGATGACTATTGGTTTGATATTGGGGAACTTCTTTCGGGCTTTTTTGAGAAGAGAAGAAACTCTCTCGGTTTGGGAGGGTACGAGCTGGGCGGGGCTTTCCCAATACTTTCGATATGGGTGTACTAAGTTATCTTCGGAAAGCTGGGGTAAAGTGTGTCTTTCGTAGACTAATCCCATGTATACCTCACTTCAGTTTCTAGTTTGTGATCGAAGTCATCGGTTTTGGAACCTTCCCATTTACCTTTGAAAGTAAGGGGGCCTTTTTTGAGTTTGTACCCTACTTCGGAAGAGTAACCATCTGTTCGGGGTCCGGCTTCAACATAAAATTTTTCGAAGGCATACCCAAGTCTAAGATGATGTATGTCTTTTGAGTAGTGAGTGTTTTTGAATTTAAGTTCATTTTTGTACTCCGCATAAGGACTAGCGAAAAGAGAGAAAGGTGTAAATAGTAGTAACATTACAATAAGTTTTTTCACGATATGCTCCAAAAAAGCCTTGAAATCTTTGGCGATTTCGTGTATAATTATAACATAAAAATATTACAAAAATATGACAAATCTTTACCTACACCAAAAATAAATCAAAATTTTTTAAAGTTGTACGTGCGGGGGACGCCCGCGAGGCGGGCGAGCGTCAAGTCAAAGAACCGCCCCCGTTTGGTTATAAGCTTATAACAAAACGGTATTGACAACAGGGTGCGCTCCCCTTATAATGGTTACATAAATTAATCGAGGATGACTATGACCGAATACCTAATCAAGACCAAGCAAGGCGTGGCGATCTGTCGCGTTGAGGCTGGCTCTGGCGATGCTGCTGTCAAGCGCGCGCGGGATGCTGGTTACAACGTGCGGACTGGCTGCACTATCCAAGCTATCGGAGGAGGGCGCACTCATGAGATCATTTAAATTTTATATGCGGAAGCTGTCGCTCATTTTGGGCGCGGCTTTGTGGGCCTTGGCTGTCATGGTGTTTGCCTACACTGGACTAGTATTTATCGAGATTGATGGATCTTGGTTTAACGATGTTATCGGTTACTTGATGATTACGTTGAGCCTTTTGTTAACTACACTTCTTTTCTTAATTGCTTATGAGGGATCTAAATAATGCACAAACTTATTTCATTTGTAATCGGTGGCTTGTTAGGACTAGGCCTAGCGTTAACTGTGAACACTGTTCATGATGTAACCGTTGACCAATCCGCAACCATTGCCGCGCAAGCTGAGCGCATTGACAAGCTAGAGGACGGGATCGAAAGACATCTTTGTTTCTCTGCCGAGATCGGTGACTATACACCATCGGCCGACCTTGCCGCACGATGTGCGGCTCGGTAGGTTATAAGCTTATAACAACACGGTATTTGACATCTCAAGAATCTTTTGAGATAATACACGCTTACTAACTAAGGAGACTTTTATGTCTAACTACACTGAAAAAATGGTCAAAGCTCTGACCGCCCAAGGTTCTTGGGATTACGACTCTGCCGAAGAATTCGCTTCGGACAATAACTTGAGCACTCGCTCGGTTATTTCAAAGGTTAAGTCTTTAGGGCTTGACTACACGCCAAAGCCGAAAGCCGCGGCTAAGGCTCCGCGAATCCGAAAGGCCGATCTTGTCGGCTCAATCGCTCTCGCGGTTGGTGTGCCTGTCGATACTATCGCAGGTTTAGCTAAAGCGGATTCTTCCGCGTTGGTTAACTTGTTAAAGGGTGTCAGCTAAATGCTGGCAACCTTTACAGGTTGGTTGGGAGCGGCCGCGCTATGCGTGGCCCCTTTCATCATAGATTCGGATGAGGGCAAGATTTTAGCAATCACTGGACTGGCTCTATTGTGCTTGCAAGCGTGGGCCAAATCGTGTTATAATCTAGTCATCTTAAACATTACAGGAATCGGAGGCTACATTTATGCTCTATATTTTTGATCTTGACGGCACTACTGTTGACTCTGCTCACAGACTCGGGCGCGGTTCGCTCGAAAGCTGGAAGCGGAACAACACGCCAGAAAACATTGCCAAGGATGGTTTGTTGCCCCTCGCGGAGTTGGTGCGATTGGTCAACGAAAAACGCCCCAATGATATGACGGTTGTTTGTACTTCTCGCGTCATGGGTGTGGCAGACTATGAGTTTGTCACAGAGAAGCTAAACCCTGTCGGTATACTTTGCCGCAAGGATGGCGATGAAAGACCATGCGGAGAGCTAAAGCGCGATCTACTCGAGAAATTCGGGAAGAATATATTTAACTGGACATGGGAAGAATTGACCCGCAATGCTGTAATGTGGGACGATTCGGACGATGTAATCGAAACGCTATCTAATGATGGCTTAACTGTAATTGATGCAAGGAAATACGCATAATGGAAATCACTTCTATATCAAAACCCGAAACTAGCACTGGCTCGCCATTCGCTGATCTTGGCTATAACTATCTCTGGGAGCTTATTAACTTGGGCGAGTTTGTTCCGGCTTTTGTCGGTATGCAAATCTTCAAAGATGGCTTTGCTAAAGAATGTTACTCTGGCGGTTTTAATGGTGTGCAATCACGCATCATTAACACGCTGGCCGACATGGAGCGATCATTTACTCTTGAGCGCGGTTCGTTGGTTGGTCGGTTACACTTTGCTAAACTCGGAACATTCGACGAGACTTTGAGCGCAGAACAGTTTTTTCATTCTCGCTATAAGCCTTTTCGTGTCACTGGCTTGTTTCAGGATCTAAGAACCAAAGGCGAAAAGCCTGTCGGTGGTTCTTCAGAGTTTTACAATATGTCAGTGACTCAAGCTAAATCGAGATTCGCCAATTCATGGCGGCAAAAAAATCGCGCTCTCGGGCTTGACATTGTGACTCATAAGCGCGATAATGGGATTCACGGTTGCCCTGTACCATTGGGCCAAAATGAGGAGCCAAGCTATGTTGAAAAAGCTAAAAAAATTCGCCATTAGAGCTTATCTAATTTACTCAATCACTGCCGATCTTTTGATCTTAGGAGGAATTATATGGTTGATCTTAAACTAAACGCGCTCGAGCTACAGCAAGCTCGACTCAACGAACTAGCGGAGGGGCTAACCAGCCCCGTCGCGGTTGTTCTCGAGGGGCGCGACACTGCCGGCAAATCTGGCACTATTCGCGCTCTGACTCAATACCTACCGCCTCGACTTTTTTCTGTTGTTATGTCTGCAAAGCCTAGCAAATCAACGATGGAAAATTGGCTCGGTTACTGGACTAAGAAAATGCCCGAGGGTAAGCAGATTATTTTTTATGATCGCTCTTGGTATTCTCGCGCATTGGTTCAGCAAATCAATGGCTGGTGTTCGCCTATGCAATACCGCAATTTCATGC
>VTLG01015369.1_pt1 | contig 12237 bp, 11 predicted proteins | sample 4694571 | NCBI WGS metagenome assembly VTLG01 (sample SAMN12604809, study PRJNA352737) | marine metagenome | biome: ENVO:00000447; feature: ENVO:00000209|ENVO:00000569|ENVO:01000036; material: ENVO:00002151; isolation source: viral sequences binned using virsorter ... | reverse complement strand
CTGGTAGTTTAGAGCAGAATGGTTTTCAGTATAATCAATCATATTGGTTTGATATTAAAAACAAGCCAGCAATAGAGCCTTTTAGATATTTTAGAGATCCAGCAGTAAGTATATTTGATTATGCAAACAATGAATATAAAGCCAGATGGCAAGAACACCCAATAGATGGTCCTAGTTTTAATTTTGGATTTTCAATGGGGGCCCAATGGAATTGTAGTACTACAATGAGTGCGTTGTTTTACAAGTGGTCAAAAACAAGTGGGGTAACAACGCTTACAAAGCCAGTAGCTAATGAGGATTGGCTTGGACTATTTAGGGGTGATGTTTGTGTAGGATCTTATTTTATATTAGCAAATGATTGGACTGCTAACGCTAATGGAGGTCTCGATAGTATAGCAGAAGATGGAGCTTGGGATGGAGGTAGTAATACGGCTATGTGTGTGGTGGGTCAATCTAACGATGATTTACAGCAGTTAGAAAATGGTTATGCTGGAGATAATCTTAAATGGGTTTTTTGGGATGCATCTGAAGAAAAATATTATATGTGTAAATGGTATGATACTGTCACACAAAAAGTATTAGAGTATGATGATCCTTTAGGTGACGGAGTATATAAAGATGTGTCTGTATATATGTTTAGTCCAAGTATGTTAAGTGGAATGGTAAATGGTAGAGATTATTTCACTTATGATCACTATGGTGGAGATGTAGCAAATGCCTTACTATTTAATTATGATCAAACGGTACTTCCACTATATAGAAGATTTGCTTTGGTTGCAATTCCATTTGTTAATCCAGATGGTACTTATAATTTTTGGAACAGTACAAACCAGTAGTACCCTAAATTTAAAGGAACTTATAATGAGTAAGGAAGATAAACTAAAAAAATAAGAGGGCAGTATGAGTAAGATAAATACAGACGAGTACACCACATCAAGTACTATAACACGAGATGAGAACTCAGTCGAGTATGTTCAAGGGAAACACGATAGTAACAATGGTGTGGAGAGAGATAAGAAGGGATACTGGTTGAAAGGTCAATCTGGTAACCCTAAAGGTAGGCCACCAAAGGGTAAATCTGTAGCTGAAAAGTTTAGAGAGAACCCTACTGGAGAGAAGGTACTACAACAGATTTTTGAGATAGCTAGTACATTAGGTGAGGACAAGCAACATTCAGATGCCTTACAATGTGCTAAGCTAGTAATTGAACGCTTGGTGCCAGCATTAAAGTCATCAGAGTTAAGGATGAGTTCTGAAGATTCTGGAGTTATTATAATGCCATCACAGATACCCGTGGAGTCAGATGACGAATGAAAGACCCATTAAATGGCAACCACATAAAGGTCCTCAGACACTTGCCTTATCTATTGATGAGACAGCTTTCGAAATATTATACGGTGGCTCGAGAGGTGGTGGAAAAACAGACGCTGGTATTGTATGGATGCTTAAAGCTATTGACAATCCTAATTTCACTGGTTTGTGTATTCGTAGGAATCACACTGATCTACGTAACTGGATTGATAGAGCATCAGAGTTGTTCCCTAACGCAACGGTATCTGGCAAGCCAGCAGTATTTAAGTTCCCATCCGGAGCTAAAATATTCACTGGACATTTAAGAGATGCTAATGCTTATACACAGTTTCAAGGGTGGGAGATTCACAGACTTTTAATTGAGGAGCTGGGTCAGATCCCAGACGAACAAAGCTATTTGAAATTAATATCTTCAGTGAGATCAACTTGCGATGTTAGACCTCAGATATTCTGCACAGCCAATCCGGGAGGTGCTGGACATCAATGGATTAAGAAGAGATGGTTGATAGGAAGGAATAAGGATAACAAGGCATTTAAGGATCCAATAAGTAAAAGGTATAGGGTATTCATACCAGCTACGATAGATGACAATCCTACCCTTGCAACAAAGGATCCAGACTATGTACGATTCTTAGATTCACTTCCAGAGCCAATGAGATCAGCTTGGAAGGATGGTGACTGGGATGTATTTGCTGGTCAGTACTTTGCAGAATGGAATCCAAGACTACACGTCATAAGTGAGGATAACGCTAAGAAGCTCGGATATGGTAAGGATTATAACCGTAAGTATATTGGTATTGACTGGGGGTTTTCAGCTCCATTCTGTGCAATATGGGTTGAGGTGGCATCAAACAATAGAGTGTTCTGTTATCGTGAGATGTATGGTAGAGAGAAACATCCTTCAGAGTGGGGTGAGATGATCGCAAAGGTGAGTATGAATGAAGATATATATCAGTCGTTAGGTGATCCATCGATGTGGACCAGAAACCCAATGAGTTGGAATAAGCCAGAGACTGAGATGTACAGTGAGAGAAGTATTGCAAATGCATTGATTGCAAGTGGAGTACCAAACCTATCACCAGCCAATAACAGTAGAGTAAATGGTTGGAGGAATATATCACAGATGATGCATTTTAAAAAGGGAGTAATCCCAAGCTTTTTTATAATAGATGGTCAATGTCCTAACTTAGAGAGGACAATACCAGATATGATTTTTGATGAGAAACGACCAGAGGATCTGGATACAACTTTAGAGGATCACGCATTAGACGCAGTAAGGTATGCATTGACACACGTTACTGCACCAACTAAGCCTAAGCCTCGTAAGTCAAAGGATCAATTAGCGATTGAAAGATTGATGAGTCCAGAGCCAGATAACTGGTCATATGATTGGAGAGAATAATGCCAAAGTTAAATGGTAAGAAATATAGTTATAGTACTAAGGGGATATCAGCATACAAGAAGGCTTTAAAGAAGCTGAAGAAGAAAAAGTTAAAAGAGTACGGTGATAGTATGACAACAGAAACACCAGATGGTCTAGGAGGATAGATGGCTAATTACCCAGATGTGGATCTTCCAGTAGGTGATGACTTAATTGATATAGTTAAGCTCAATAATAAGTTTGATTCTGCTAAAGATGCAAAGAAGCATAAGGTAACTCGATGGAGGCGTAATGAGGAGTTGTATAGTGGTCAGATATTAAAGCCATTCAACTTACCAAAGTACAAGTCACGCATTGAGCCTAACTTCATACACTCGATATTAGAAACAATATACTCTATATTAACTGACCGTAATCCAAAGGTTGATGTAATGCCAAAGCGAGAGGATCAAGTAGACTCAGCCAGAATAGCTCAAGAGGCAATAGAGAATGAGATGTCAAATGCAAAGGCAAACAGAGCAGTAGCTAATATGAAACGAGACGGACTTCTATATGGTAATGGTTTCCTCAAGGTATCCATAGAAGAAGGTGTGATTAACTACAGCGTACCAGATCCTTACACAGTATTCATAGATCCTCTTGCTACATCTATTGAGGATGCAAAGTGTATTATATTTGCTACTCCACAGTATGTATCAGATATTAAAGATCAGTACGGTAAGAAGGTGCCAGCAGAGGGTGCATTGAATGAGTATAAGTCATTTGTTAAGGATACCCAGAAGTACGCAACTGATAGAGTTAACTTTGGTGATTTAGAGGCTAAGGGTCCACAAGAGAATATGAATGATAATGATTATGGTGGTGGTCAAGCATTAGTCAAGGAGGCTTGGTACTGGGAGAATGATCGTTTGATGCTTGCTACTTGGAGTGGTAAGACATTACTACAGAAAACAGAGGCACCATATGATTTTATACCTTTAGTATGTTTCCAGAACTATCAAGATGCTCACGGTATTTGGGGCAAAGGAGAGCCAGAAATTATAGAGTCATTAGCAGTAGGCACATCGATATCATTATCGCAAGCTATGGATAACCTAATATATCACGGTAATCCGGCTGTTGTAATGAGTAAGTCAATGGCAAAAACCTCTGGTAATAGACCTACAGATAAACCGGGTCAAGTATATTATACTGGTGGGCCACACGAGTCAGTAACAAGGTTACCGGCTGGTAATATATCAGCCTCATCACTCCCACTTGCTGAGAGTATGATGAAAATGACTGATATTGTAAGTGGTGTACACGATATAACTCAAGGAAGGAACCCAAGTGGTGTTACAGCCTCAAGAGCCATTCAACAGCTACAAGAGGCATCACAGCAGATTATAAGAACAAAGGAACGTGAGGTTGGTCAAGATGCTATTATATCAATGTACAGACTAACACTTAACTTACTTGTAAACAATTATGAACAGCCAATTAATATTAGACGTATAACAGAGACTGGTTATGAGTTTGAGCAAGTTAATCCATATGACCTATCACAAGATTTAGACTTTAAGTATATACCGGGAAGCTCAATGCCAGAGAGTAGAGCTAATAGATTTGATCAAGCGTTAGACCTTGTTCAGTTAGGTTTATTAGATCAAGAGAAGTTCTGGAGATGGACACAGAAGGATATCTCAAAAGAGATTCTGGAAGAGATGTTAGAGCAGAAGAAGCAACAGCAAGAGGCTTTACAGCAACAACAGCAGATTATGGAGACCTCCACAGATGAGGATGAGATAATGAATGCACAACTTGCTATGCGTGAATTAATGGGGATGAATGATGAGCAACCGGCTTAAAAAAGTTTCATTGAAAAATTGGTGTCAGTCCAATGGTTACAATGGAGTAACGAAAGAATGCATAAGAAGTGCCTTTCAGTCTCAAGATGAGAAGGTACAATCTATGGCAAAAAAACAAATGATAAAAGGAATGTCTTATGGCAAAGAAAAAGAAAAAAGGTAGTGTAAAAAGTAAAAGTAAATACTTTTCAAAAATGGCAAGGAAGTTTAGTGGACCTCAAGATCATTACTCTCCAGCAGTAGCTAGGGATGTGTCTTTAAGAGGTAAAACTACTGATTATACCGATACATCTGTTAGTTTATCAAATGCTAATTCTACAGCTGGTAATGCTGGAAAGTCTCAGTTCATATATGGTGATAGTCTTTATGCAACAAGTACTGAAAGAGGTGGATCTCCAACTGTTATTAGAAGGGTTATGAACTTATAATAAGATTTTTTTAATGACCAACCCGAAAGGAGTGTCAAATGGCAAATAAGTACAACGAAGTAGAGTTAAGTGAAGAGGAAATAGCCTCTTTAGATGAGACCACAGAGTCTCAAAATGCTGAAGTTGAAACAGCGAAACCAGAATCTGAGGAAACTTCTAATGAAGTAATTGAATCAGAGGAGGATGATAGAATTGAGATAGATGGTGAACGATATGATATGGACACCATAATGTCTTGGAGGGATGATGCTAACAATAAGGATAGTTGGCAGAAATCCAATACTGAGAAGGCTCAAAAACTATCTAGTGTAAATAAGTTAGTTGAGAAGATTCAAGGAGACGATGACTTCAAAGAACATATTAAGGATTACTTTTATCAGAATCCTAAAGAGGCTGACAAGTTAGGTCTTAATGAGGTGCAAGTTTTAGAAGAAGATCCAGAGGATATGACTCCTTCGGATGTTGAAATAAGACTTGAGGCTTTAGAAAGAATAGAAGGCAGTCGAGTTCAAGAGTCTCGTGAGGATTTTCTGGAAAGCACAATGGACGATTTAGAATCAAAGCACCCAGAGTTACTGGGAGGAGAGGATACGATGAAATTTTTAGAGTACGCTGACAAAAATAGCGATGACTTTATAAGGAATGGAATCGTGGATCTTGATGGAGCTTTTAAAGAATGGTCCTATGATGCTATGCAAGACCAACTTAAACACTATAAAAAGTTAGATAAGAATAAATCACGCAATTCTGGAAAGGTTGTCACGAAAGCTCAGAAAGGTGCTATTGACGAGGTTAAACCTAAGAAATACAAGTCTTTCAAGGATGTTTCAATGGATGACCCAGAAATTGCAAAATACTTTGAATAGGAGGCTTTAAATGGCTTTAACAAATACGTTATCGGCTCTCACAAGAGAGAAGTTTATGCCTATTCTGGTGGACAATATTTTCAACTCCAACGCTTTATGTTTGAAACTTTTAAAGAATGCAGACAAAATAGATGGTGGATCCAAAATAGTTGTTCCAGTAGAATACGCAACAAATGCTAATACTGGTTGGTTATCATATGCTAATAGTGGTGAGGCAGTATCTTTCACATTAACCGAAGCAACACCAAATACGTTGGACGCTTGGGGTGGTAGTGCTAGAACAGCACAAACAATCACAGATATAGCTCAAAGATCTGAATGGAACTGGGCAACAGCTTACTCAGCAGTCTTGATTAATGGTGAAGAACTTAAAATGAACGAAGGTTCTAATAAGGTTCTTTCTATTATGAAAGCTAGAATGGCTAACGCTGAAAAGTCTATCCGTGATGTCTTTGGTACTGGATTGTTTGGTGTAGCATCAGTTACTAATGGTCTTACTACATTAAATGGTAGTGGAACATATGATGGTGGGCAGACTTCTACACTTGCTAAAGTGTGGGATAATCTTTCACACGGTGGATATATCAATGACTATTCTGGATTGACTGGTGCTGGCGTTAATTACCTTCCAGAAGGTGGTGTTGATACTGCAATTATTGGCTTTGATAGATCTGTTGGTGGTATAGACACAGATGATGTTGCAGTAAATACATTCTGGAATGCAAACCTAGATACATTTGTTTGGACAATAGGTCATACTGCTGGTGCTGATACTCCATTGAATGTTAATGGTAGTGATGACTTTGCAAATGTTGCGTTTGATGATTTTACATCTACTACTAATGGTGTTGCAAAGGGTGTAAAGGCTATGACACAAATGTATGGTGCTTGTAGTATTGATTCAGATCAGCCAGATTTGATTGTAACTACACAAGCTATCTATGATGCTTATGAGACTTCACTTCAAGCTAATAAAAGGTTTGAAGGTGATTCTACATTAGCTGATGCTGGTTTCCAGACCTTACGTTTTAAAGGTGCTAGTGTTGTTGTAGATAGTCATTGTCCAGCCGGTCATATGTACTTCTTAAATACTAAATACTTGGACTTCAAAGTTCATTCTAAAAGAAACTTTGAGTTTGAGAACTTTAGAAACCTAGAAGCTAACGATGTTATGCAAGCTAGAATCTTCTGGATGGGGCAGTTAGTTTGTTCTAATCCTAGTAGACAAGGTTTGTTAGTCGGTGGACCAACTGGTTATTAAATAGTTAAATCATTGTGGGTGGGGGTAATACCCCACCTACTCTTAGGAGAAATATGCTTTTATCAGAACTAATAACAGAATTACAATATAGGGTAGAGGACGATAGTTCAAACTCTCGTTACCCAGAGGAACAAAAGATAGATGCAATTAATAACGCATATTATACTTTACTTTCGATTATTGATGATAAGGATCTTAGTAAATTCAAACTTACTAAGTCTACTTTTTCGCTTGGTCAAGATAGTGACACTGGTTTTCTGTATTATCGCTTTTCAAGTAATTCACCATTAAGAATTGCTAATGGAAGGGATCGTAATAATAATAGGGAATGCAAGATTGTAAATAAGGATGAATTATTTAGTGCTAGTACTAACTATAAATATGGAACATTAATAGCCTTATGTAAGAATTATGCAAATGGAACAGATTATACTACAATATATGCAACTCCCTCAACAGCATCAAGTTTAGTTGTATGGCATATACAAGAAGTTGATGGAATGCGAACATCAGATGAATATCCAGTAACAGATATATTTAAGCCTATACTACTTGGAATAGCAGAGTCTGAATTATGGAGAGCAGATAATGATGCTAATAGGGCAAAGGAGGCTTACGCAGAAGCTATTAACATTTTACAAGCACAAGAGAAGAAATGAAGATAGAGATACCATTAGAGGGTGGTTTTAATTCTCAGTATGACTCTGAAGAAGTAGGATCTGGATTTACTGAACTTGTTAATTTAGTCAATACTAAGAATGGAAAGTTTGTAAAAAGACCACCAGTTGGACAAGAGACAGAGTTGGTTGGTGTAAGTATAGCCGACATTATTCAATGGAGGTCTCCAGATGATACTCTTTACTGGATAGTATTTGATAAGTCTACTTATAGTAATGCTATAATTAAGAGATACTCAGAAGATTTTTCAACATACATAGTAATAGGGACTGTTCCAAGCCTACCAGACAGAATACAGATAGACAATAATGGTTCATTTGTAAGGTTTGCTTGTGGTCATAATGAACTACCAAGAATATACCAATTTATTGAAAGAAATTTTTTCTGGGGTACAGAAGACCATTATACTAATGGTTTATATCACTTTGATTTTGCAACACCTAAAGACAGTCTATCAGAGAGCATAATAGAAACATCATTAAAGTCTATAAAATCAACCAATAGTCCAGACTCATTTAATTATAGGTTATCGGAGGTTATGTTTAGTAGAAGTTCTAAAACATTAAATACAGAAGAGAATATATATAACTATATGTATTCATTAATATTTGATGGTGATCAAGAAACCCTACCATCTTCGGCTGGTATTGATACATCAGAAGTTAGCTTTGTAGATGGTGGTATTCAAGGAGAAATATTTTTCAATACTGGTGCAAATCTGTCACAGTGGAATCCACGAGTTACTGGTATTAATATTTATAGAGGCTCAGATGGATCAGTTGCCAATATGCGTAAAATAATAACTACCACAACCCTTGATACTAAAAATGAATCTAATTACATTGAATGGAATGACGCACATAATGGTGGAATATTTTATGTTAAAGGTGGTGACTATACAAATAATGAATTAGTTGGGAAGATACTTCCAATACATCACAGTACTGTTGATTTTTCAGAGGAATTAACAATTAGGGGAAATACTAAGGATTGTATATTTGTAGATCAACCGGCATCTATTACAAGGAGATCTGGAGCAATATGGAACCAGTATGTACCAATTTGCTCAAATATACAGTACCAAGACATAGCACACGATCTGGGTGGTGGTTATGATGATTGGAGTATGAATGCTGATAGTGTAGTTGACAACCGAGTTGGGCCAGACGTTGGATATTATAATCTACTTGGACATAATGGTTTAAGTTTTGGGTCATATAGTAATGGGGTATTAGTTGGTGAAAGTGGAGATTCTAGTTCCGAGACGAGATATATTGCTAAGATTAAATTAGACACAACCGATTTTCCAGATGTTGGTGACTTTGAGGATGAGTATAAATGGTCTATTATGGTAGGTATGAACTTATGGAAATTAAATGTATTTAAACGTGTGCCAGATGCTATTATAAATGTTGAAATTTGGACTTCATCAACTGATCCAAGTCTAGTAGATCCTTCTCCGGGAGATGCAGTTAAATTATGGGCTGGTGATAAGGAACTCTTTTCAAATACAATTAAACAATATAGAGCTGGGACTTGGGAGGGTAGTACACAAGTTTCAGAAACTGGTGATGTTCCTCCGGGAGACGGTTACACTATAGACTATTTAAGTACATCCTTTGAATTGGCTTGGGTTAATGCAACTGGAACTCTTGAAATACTAGGTGATACACAATGGTTTTATTTATATGTTACTTACGACTCAGCCGGTGATACTGCAACAGATATGATGTTGGCTTTAGATAATTTTATAATAGCTGAAACCATTGATAATCAACGTATGTGTGGTGGATTAGATGTTGTTGTTAGTCCTACTGGAGCATTGGATCCAAAGGATGGTCGTAAGGACTGGGCATATATTGGTTCTGGAACAAGATGGGATAGTACTGATGGGGTTACCAACACTATTGGTGTACACTCCTTATTAAATCCATTATCAGAAATAGGTCATATACATAACAATACAACAAAAGCATTAATTGTTGATAGGTATTCTGGAAATGGTTATATAAGTGTTGGTGATGGTGCTGAAGGGCATCAATGGAGAATATTCCCTTTAGCAGAAACTGGTGTATATACATCGGCTTTCAGTGGAAAGCAATTAACGATTACGGATAATGCTGATGAATTTGTAATAGGATTAAATGCTAGTAATTATGGGGAATCATTTATTGTTGGAAATATAATACATATAACTGGTACAGCCTCAAATAATGGATCCTTTTTATTAACAAATATTACTGCACCACTGGATGAAGATAAGGTTTTGACTTTTGATCACAACTTTACAGCAGAAACAGTAACAAGTGAAGATGCTATGTTAATACCTACAAGGAGATTTTATTTATCAAGAGATTATCAATGGAGGAGAAGTGGATTGTTAATGAACTTTGTATTTTGGGATAAAGGGTTAGCTGATGGGGCATACCATCCAACAGCCACTGCATCTAGTCTTGAAGTTGGCTATAAGTATGCTACAGACTTAAATGGTAGAAGGTTTGTTGCAAATGTAAATTTAGATCCAGAAGATACAAACGAACTGCATAAAGACTGGCTTATCTTTTCAGAGATAGGGCAACCAGATGTATTACCTATTTCAAATTACATTGATATAAAAGACTTACAAGGTGGAGAGATACACGGTATAGAGGCATTATTAGGAGATGTAGTAATTTTTATGGATAATGGGATATTTAGACTAAGCGTCCCATCATCAGATCCAACACAATGGAATGTAGCAGAGGCAATTAAAGATATAGGTTGTTCAGCTCCAGATACAATAGTACTTTATGATGGTGGTGTATTCTTTGCTGGTAAAGATCATTATTATTATTTAAATCCTAACTTTGAACTTACACCAGTAACTAATTCAATTAAAGATGAGTATCAAAATTTTTATAATACAGATTTAGTTGTAGCTAGAGAGAATAAACAAGATAGGTTACTTCTACGTAAAGATTCATTAACTTTTTATATATTTGATTTAAAATCATTTTCAGTAAATGAAGAGAATTGGTCTAAACACACCTTAGACCTTGAGACAGAGGGTATGGGAGAGTTTATATTTAACGATTTAAATTATGATTTATATTTTTCAAGAGTATTGAATGGTAATAAGTCATACGTAAAGAGTATTACACCACCAGAAGGGACAGTCTCTGTAAGCTCTGTTTCTGCAACTCTAAAAACTGGATGGATACCAATTACCAATAATTATGGACGTGACAGTATAGTAAGAAGAATTAATATGAGATATAGATCAGATACTTCTGAAATAACGGTATCATTATATATAAATGAAGACTCAGAAACAAAGGTTTGGGAGGGTTCGCTTAAAACCTTTGGGAATATGCAGAGTTTAAGGGTTGGAAGAAGGGCAAAAAATATTCAATTAGTTATAAATATAAAGCCTATTACTCCATATGATTTAATACCTTCAGAGTTAAGGAGGATAGAAATTGAGACAGACTGATAGAAAGGCTCCTAATAAAATAAACAATCAAGCCTTTAATCGTATTGAACAGCGTTTAAATGAGTTAGATATAAATTTTAAAAAGGTAACAAACACTACAACAACCACAAACAGCAATATAGATCATATAAATCCAAATGGTAATATTACTGATATGACTGAAATAAGTCCAATGAATTTTCCATCTGGAGGTACACCTACGAACTCTCCTAATGGGCAATTATATGTTAAGCAAACGGATGGTAATTTATACTATAAAACAGTAGATGGTATTGAACATCAATTAAATATAGAAACAAATGTTATCTTAAAAGAAAAGAGTAGTGAAACTGCATTAAAAAATTATGGTAAAATATGGGTTAAAGATGATGTACCTAATAATTTATATTTTACAAATGATACTGGACAAAGTTTTTTATTAAATAATGTTCCGGGTACTATATTAGGATACAAAACCCATAATCCATCATCTACATCATCATATACACTTACTACAAGTTTCGTAAATATAGATACAACAAATGCAAAAATCACATTCGTACCATCAATAAGTGGAAAGGTAAAAATTGATATTCAATTATTTATAGATGAAGGCACAACAACTGCTGTTACATATTTAGGATTATCAAATAATGCAACATATAACTCAATAGGTTCTCAACACGAAAAACGAGTTAATTATGGTAATAGGGGTTCTAAGGTAATTACGCATTCTTGGTTAATATCAGCAGTTAGTGGAGTAGGTCAGACATTATATATTGGTGCAAGGGCAAGTGGTGTATATGGAGTTTTAAAATGGGGAGGAACAACATCATTAGATTATCCTCCTTTAATTATTACAGCAACAGCTTTATAAGGAGTAATTATGGATTATAGTTGGAATGGTTTAGCAGATAGATGTCAATTATTTACAGACGTAGAAAGACCGTTATTGATTGAGCTTTTAAAAGAGGCTCAATCAGAGCTTTCAAATGAATGTAAATTATATGATGC
>VTLG01011916.1_pt1 | contig 12238 bp, 11 predicted proteins | sample 4694571 | NCBI WGS metagenome assembly VTLG01 (sample SAMN12604809, study PRJNA352737) | marine metagenome | biome: ENVO:00000447; feature: ENVO:00000209|ENVO:00000569|ENVO:01000036; material: ENVO:00002151; isolation source: viral sequences binned using virsorter ... | reverse complement strand
GGTCAAGACCCCTGAAGCTTGTGGCCTGAAACTTTATGAAGGTTCTAGTGTCTTGGAGCTTGCGGCTTGTGGCTTGAAGCTTGAGGCCTGTAGCTTGGGGCTTGAGGCTTGCCGCCAGAAGTTATATTCGCTTGGCGCTTGAAGCTTGAGGCTTGTGGCCTGCCTCTTGGTAAACACGGTCTGACCGGATAACCATTCTCGCGGCACCAGTCATTGTGTATTCTATTTATGATGTGGTCGTATTTTCTATGAGCTGGCATTTTGCTCCGCTTCCAAATGATCGTGGTCCACGATCTCGTACTCCCAGCCCTCTGGCAGGCCGGTGACCTCAGTCACGCAGCCGCCATAAACTTCTATTTTAATTGTTTTATCCATACATCTCCTCCATGTAATCATTCAGTCCTAAGTTATCTTGGTAGTACCATTGCACACGGTCCGTGCCCCACCAACCGGTAACCTGCTCTCTGAAGGTGTCGACCCAGATCGTAGGTCCGCCTCCAGCTACTAGAATCTCCGCGCCAAGGAAGCTTTTGTCAGAGCTTACCAGATAGCGGATGTCGTAACCGCATCTCTCCAACCATCGACCAGGTCCTCCCTTGCCTTCTGTTATTTCGTCCGCAATGTTCTTGCACATCCTCCTGAGCTGCTCTTCGCATGTCTCGCTTTTCTTTTTTACTGCACTCATTTTTTTCCTTTCTAATCGTCGTTTGCTTTTTGATTCTGATATATATGCTGTAATTGTGGCAAGCTTGTGGCTTGACGCTTGCGGCTTGAAGCTTGGCGCTTGTGGCCTATTTCTTTAAAAAACTTTTCACAACTCTTCAGGTATGAAGCTGGCAGCTCCCGGTGATCCCTGATGAAGTAATGTGTTAAGTCGTTATTCTTTATCTTTCTTTTCATATTTTTCTTTCTGTTGCGGGTCCGGCGGGTTGGTTATGATGGCCCGCCAGCGTCCCATTCTGATTACTGTGAGATTGCATAAACTCTCTTTGTAAACATAGTCCTACACTATCCCAGATTTTTATATCTGTCAAGTTTTATTTTTTTTAGCTTGGGGCTTGTAGCTTGATGCTTGTGTCTTAGGGCTTGTGGCCTGTATGTTTTACTACCGGTTTTAATTTTGTAGTGAATATATCGTTGCCATGGCTCAATTGACATGGCTAGGTCTGCAACTAAGCTTTTTACCTGGCCCTCTGTAGCTTTCTTAACTTCTATTACTATCTTTGTCATATTTCTCTTTTATCATTTAATTGTGTCGAACTTGTGGCTTGTAGCTTGAAGCTTGATGCTTGTAGCTTGAAGCTTTGGCCAAGCGGGCTACTGCCCTGCTCACTCTAATGCCATCGGGTTCCGGAATTGAAACGCGTCTTCTTACCGACACCGTGAACTTGACCCCAGATCCAACTACCGTCATGAAGCGGACGCCATGCGTCTCGAGTAATTGGATCAGGGTTCAAGTTTGGTCAATCCGCTAAATTATAAATCCCATTTTCTTTAGCAGCAAATCATCTACAGCCATTTTGCAGGGACTCGCCTCGTAAACTTGACCATTTATATCCTATCAAATCCTATAATCCTTGTCAAGTTTGTTGCTTGAAGCTTGACCCCAGATCCCGCCGAGACGCCTCTCGCTTTTGAAACGGGATCAGGGCTCAAGGGCGGGGGTACTGTGTGGGCGATCCCTCTCCCCTAGCTAGATGGAGGGACGCTCTCAGAGTGACGCTACAACCCATACTATAAGTCGCGCTTGCGCTACGACAGTCCAGTCCGCCTTTGACCCCAGATCCGAGTATACCTACCAGCTAGCAGTCGGCCAGGTTAACGAGACACTAGCGATCTCTACCTGCTCGGATCAGGGTTCAAGGTGGATCCAGCGCAAGTCAGAGCTATCATCCACATTAAACCGAAAGGACTACAACTAGAGGTAGTGCGATTTATATTAGTTTGCTGGAGGCTAATTAATATTAAATCCACTTGGTTTTCTAGTTGCATAGTCCTAACACTATATAAACACTTGACAATATTTTGTCAATAGGATATTTTGGGATTATTAATAACTAACTAGAAAGGACATAATGTCTAAAATACGCATGAACACCGAATACAGAAACAAATTATACAATCGTATAAAAGATGTATTCGAAAAAGAGGACACGCAAGAACGACAAGCATTTCTTGTAGCAAGAGAAAACTTTAACGATATGCAAGGATATGCTTTTGATGTTGCAAAGAAAGTTGTTGAAAGGTCATATCCTACTGATGATGTAGCCACACTACGAAAGTTTAAGAAGAAGTATGGCGATCCATGTGATGTAGTAGCAAAAGATAAATGCTTTTACTTCTCACACAACGAAGATGTTGATGACGAGGGCGAGAAAAAAGAAACTCAATCACACTTTGATTTCGGACTATTTGGTAATCTAAATGGCAACGAAAATTATAGTAATCGCGAGGATAGTCAGCATTTTGCACACGCATATTATAGGGAAGAACTAAAAGAAAAAGGTTTGAACCCTGATATAATTGCACAGCAACAAGGCAAAGATGATAACCCACATAAAACTAAACATATTGACGAGAACAATAAGTTTTTAGGCAAGGGCAATCATAGTTATTCTGATGATGACAATAATAGTATTGGTATGACTAAAACTTTTAATTCACCTTTTTATGTTGATGTGATTGGAACTTCTCATTGTCGTTCAAGAGCAATCGCTTGTACTAAAGATGAATACAATATCTTTTTGAATTGGCGAGAACAAAAAGCAAAAGTTGTAAGCACACACCAAACTTGGATTGATAGTATCATAAAACAAACTAACCAATTAAAAATTGGTTTGAAAGCATACAGATATTTGAGTGAAGGTATTGAGTTAGCAACTGAACTAGGTATCAAGGTTGACGAGGCAGAATTAGTTAGAACTAACTCTACTGGTTTAACTATCTACAATCCTAGTAATCTTGCTAGTATGATTAAAGGTATGAAAAACAAAAATCAAACTAGAGAGGATAAGATTAAGGCAAGACTACAATACGAAAAACAAGCAATAAATTAACATTTGACAAATAGGACTATCTGTTATAGGATAGTCCTATTAACAGAAAGGACGAAATGTTTTATATAACTTACTACGCAAAGAAACACGCAAAGTTTATCACTAGAAAAGGACGGTATGATAAACCTGACGGAACACCAAGTCAGAAAGGTTTATACATAGATAAATCAGGGCAATCAGTTTTAAATTACTGGGATTTGGACGCAGACGGTTGGAGAAATGCAACAGGAAAGGTGCAGATAAAAATATGAATAAAGCAGAAATGGTTGGCAGATTACTTATGATATTAATTGGCTTTGCAGTTGCAATGCTAGGATTAATTTACGCAATACACACGCAAGATGTTTATCTTGGAATATTAATTGCAACTGGTGGAGTTATGTCAATGATAGGAGGATTACCCTCATGAGTTATTATTGGTGTCATGGTCCGAGTTGCCATACTTACGAAACACAAGACAGGGTCCGAGGTAGCAAGGGTTCTAAAGTTTTAAGAACTAGAAAAATAAAAATAAATGACAATGGTTATCCGAGTGGGTTCTACAAATACTTTTGCAGTAATGGTTGTTACAATAACTTTGCTGACAAACACGCAGAACAAATCATTAGGATTGCACCGAGAAACGAGCCACTTGAAACACCTATTGACGATCCTAAAAAAGAGAAAGTATATAATCAGTATGACGGTAGTTATTGTTATACAACGACCACAATAAATAAGATTGACAGAAGTAACGATGTAGGATAATCTTTGATTATGGAAACAAAAACAAATCACGACTACACAAGACGAAATAGATTCACAGGTGAATCTATTGAACTAACAAAAGAAGAGAGCGAGAAACATGACGCTATCTTCATCAACGAGGCACTAGCCACAATAGAGGACAAGGAACTAGGCACAGGTGTCAGCAAGCATTGGGATATTGTGCGTAAAAATTTAAACTGGTTTAGACGCAAAAATGCTAAAGCCTATATGGTATTATTAGACTAACAACCATAAGTTGTAGCGCCCCTGCGGGGCGCTGCTTCTCACACACATTAATAGAGGTACCAGCACAGGTTGTATTTTTGCTGTGCACATACTGTTTATTTACCCCTATAAAAAAAGGGGTCCCTGTTTATACCCTTTATTGCTTGATTTAGACGGTTTTAGCCTGTAAAAACATTATGGGTTCCAAAATCAACCTCAAAAAATTTTGCAAAAAAATATATGGAAATAGACCTAGAAAAAATTAAAAAATTACCACCTGACGTACGTAAAGACTTTATGAAGATGTACTTAAGGTTTAGTCAAAAGAAGAAAATATCTCATATACAAGCTGATTTCTTAAGTTTTGTTAAGCACATGTGGCCAGATTTTATTGAAGGTGGTCATCATAAAATTATTGCAGAAAAATTTAACCAATTATCAAAAGGCAAGATTAAGAGATTAATTGTGAACATGCCACCAAGACATACGAAGTCCGAGTTCGCCAGTTCCCTGTTGCCTGCATGGATGATCGGGAGAAATCCAAAACTAAAAATTATACAAACAACCCACACGGGAGAACTAGCTATTAGATTCGGGCGTAAGGCAAAGACGCTCATGGACTCGACAGAGTATAAGGAAATATTTCCAACTCGACTCAGAGAAGATTCACAAGCCGCAGGTCGCTGGGAGACTGCACAAGGTGGCGAGTATTTCGCATCAGGGGTCGGGGGTGCTATTACAGGTCGAGGCGCAGATCTACTTATCATTGACGATCCACACTCAGAGCAAGACGCTATGAACTTAACAGCATTAGAACGAGCATACGAGTGGTATACATCAGGACCACGACAACGTCTGCAGCCAGGTGGTGCAATTGTTGTTGTAATGACAAGATGGAACGTAAAGGACTTAACGGGTATGTTATTGCAATCTCAAAAAGAAGCAAAAGCAGATAACTGGGAGATTATAGAGTTTCCGGCAATTATGCCAAGCAACAAACCAGTGTGGCCAGAGTATTGGCAGCTAAAAGAGCTAGAAGCAGTTAAAGCATCTATATCGGTTGGTAAATGGAATGCACAATGGATGCAAAACCCTACATCAGAAGAAGGTGCCATTATAAAACGAGAATGGTGGAAGGAATGGGAACATGATTTTATGCCAAAGCTACAACACGTCATACAATCCTATGATACAGCGTTTATGAAAAAAGAAACGGCTGACTATTCTGCAATTACTACATGGGGCGTGTTTAGAGAGTCAGAAGATAAACCACCAAGTTTAATATTAGTTGATGCCATCAAAGAACGATTAGAATTTCCAGAATTAAGACGTAAAGCACTAGAGCAGTATAAATATTGGCAACCTGAAACAGTGTTAATTGAGTCTAAAGCATCAGGATTACCTTTAACCTATGAACTTAGAAATATGGGTATACCCGTTGTTAACTTTAGTCCTTCAAAAGGTAATGATAAGCATACCCGTGTAAATTCTGTTGCACCTTTGTTTGAATCTGGTATGATATGGGCTCCGACTCATAAGAATTTTGCGCAGGAGGTTATTGAAGAATGCGCAGCATTTCCTTATGGCGATCATGATGACTTGGTCGATTCTATGACCCAAGCAGTCATGCGATTTAGACAGGGCGGCCTAATCCCTCACCCAGAAGATTACAAAGACGAGAAGATTATACAAACTAAGAAGGTTTATTACTAATGGCTGGCATAACGCTAATACAAAAATTACAAAAATTATTTGGTGCAAGAGCTGTGTCCGATATGATGGGACGAACGACTAATGTGCAAACATTAGCTCAAGGCACTAATAATCCTTTTCGTAATACCTTTAGCCTAAAGTATCTTGCAAAAAATCCAGATGCTGTTGAAGAAGCAGCACAATCTATATTAGAAAATATGCAGTTTGCTTTTGGTAACAGAAACATACAGCAGATGAAAAATTTTGAAAACAACGTTAATACGTTGTATGATTTAAAATTCCCTGTAACTGCAACAAAACCTGGAGAAGCTAAAGTTATAGATATAACGACTAAGAAAAAAGTAACAGGAGAAGGTTTAGATTCATTAAAAGACGATTTAGGTTTACCAGAAGATATTCCGCCAACTAGCCCTTTAGGTGAAAGCATTACAAAAGCAAAACGAATAGATAAAACAATAGATCAAAAAGCAAAAGAATATAGTGTTATGAACGAATCTTTTAGAAGACCACTAATTAGAGATATGTTGTTAAATGATACAAGAATTAATTTACCAGAAAATATTAGAAAAAGTTTAAAGAACAGAGAGGATTTACAAAGAGGTGCAGATCCTATGATGGATCCGTTACAAATTTTTCAAAAATATTATAATTATGACGTTAAAAAATTAGAACAGTTTGAAGATATAGCAAACGTAATGTCAATTGCAGGATTTAGAAGTGATGAAATAGCAAGGGCGTTTATTAAACGAGGTGGATTAGAACCTAAAAATAAAAAAATAATTAGAGAAAGCCTTGATGATGAAACTGTAGAAATGACAGAAAAAAATCTTTTAGATGATTCGGATGATGATATTCCTTTTGCACAAGGCGGTATTGCAGGACAACTGCACATGAATGAAGGTGGTTCAGTTACAAAACCTAAACGTGGTTTAGTTAACGAAGCCGGAAGTTATGCAGGAGTTAAAAAGGTTAGAGAAGGAAAAACTTATGATGTTATATCATCTCAATTGTTAGATCCAACTTTTGATCTTATGGATTTAGAAGAACTTGAAGATATACTTAAATCTTTAGGTGCATATAAAACAGGCGGCAGAGTCGGGTTACAAAAAGGTGGACCACCAAATAAAGGCAGAAGAAATTTTTTAAAACTTATGGCAGGGTTAGCATCATTACCTGTTCTTGGTAAATTTTTTAAATTTGCAAAACCTGCAGCAAAAGTTGTGCAACTTAAAAACACATCAACAGCTATGCCTGAATGGTTTCCAAAATTTATAGATAAATTTATAAACAACTCTGTTGGTAAAAAAATAGATGCAGATCTTATGGAATTTAAAAATTCTGATTTACCAAACATTAAAGTAACAAAACATGATGATGGTCGAGTGTATGTTGAAGGAAACAATGAATTTAATGAAGGATATGCAATAGATTATACACCTCCAGGATATGCAGTTGTAGACGAGAAAACAGGTAAAGCTGTTAAAACAGCTGGAGACTTTGAAGCTGTAGAAGGAAGACATGTTGCATTAGGCCCAGAAGATTATGACACTGATCCTTTTTATGTAGACGATTTAGATGAACTTACTACAATTGACGTGGCTGAAATGGAAAAATATTCAACAGGCAAAGTAACAAAAACAGTTAAAGATGCTTTTAAGCAAGATACAGGATTAAAAAAAGGTATGCATAGTTATGACATGGCTGTCGGTAAAGCAGAGAATCAAGCAGATGTGTTAAAAGATGCTGATTTATTAGATGAAGATTTAGCCAAAGGTGGCAGAGTTGGATTGTTATCAGGTGGTGGTATTTTAAAAGCAATGCTTAAAAATTTAGCAAAAGAAAAAGGAATGTCAGGTTCTGAATTGTTAGCAGTTATGAACTATAAAGCTTTACCAAGTAAAATAAGAAACTTAATGAGTAAAGAACACTTTGAACAATTAAAAAACGCAAGATTAAAACAAGTAAAAAATTTTATAAACATGATGCAAAATAGATTAGATTTTAATAAAGCTATACAGCAAGGTAAAGCTGTTGATGATAAAGGAACAGGCATGTCAAAAATATTTGATCTTTTAGAGGAAGATTTTGGAAAAAGAGTTGCTGTTCCAAAAAATATTACAGAAAAAGATATATTAGAAATGGAACAGATGATTAAGAATATGGAAATGAAAGGCCGTAAACCAAATGCTGCAGGTGGACTAGCCGGTCAATTAAAACTGTAATGGATATTTTTGAATACATAGACAGAGTTAAAGCTAACTTTGATAAAAAACCTGAGCCTAGATACAATATGAAAAAGTATTTTATGGGTGGCTCTGTTACAACACCTAAACGTGGCTTGGTTGATGAACCAGGAAGTTATTCAATAACAGCTAAAGAACAAAAAAATGTAGATGCTTGGAATAAAAGATTAAAATCTGCAATAGAAGCTGGAGTGGTTAAGCCATACGAAGAGCAGCCAAGAGCAGTTAGATATAAAATTAGACAAGGACAAAATGCAGGTTTACCCACTAAACCATTTGGTAAATTTACCAATCCAATAAAAACACAATTTGGAACAGTGTACAGTGATGTAGATAATGTCCTTACAAATTTAACCAAAAAATCTCAAGCAAATGTAAAAGCTTGGGAAAAAGCAACAGGTAAAAAATATGCAGATCAAGATAAAATAACAAGAAAAGGTATAGCCTTAAAAGGGACTGACTATACACCTTTATCTGAAATATCAGCGAAAAAAAAATTAAGAGACAAAGCTCTTGAAATAAAAAGAACAGAACAAGCGAAAAATTTAAAAACTAGAAATGATAAAATTTTAAAAATTATAAATAACAACCCTGATCTAAACGCGGGTCAAATAGCTAAACGAGCAGGAGTTAATGATATTGTTGTAACAAGATTAACTAAAAATTTAGGGATAGATTTAATGACAAAATATGATCAATTACTTCCTGAATTAAAAGCTTTAGATAAATTAATTAAAAAAAATTCAAAATTTTTATCAGGTGATGCAAGCATAGCAGATAAAAGAAGGTTTCTTTTTGCAGAGATGCAAAAACAATTTGGGCCTAATTATACTCCTGATGAATTTATAAGAAGAATTCAAACTTTAGGAAATAGGTATGTTGGACAATTAGATCAAATAGATGCGTATAAAGATTTTAAAGGACCTAACAATTATAAAGGAAGTGCTCTTCACAAAAATATTGTAGGTATGGCTAAAGGATCTTATTTAGGTGTTTCTGCCGAAGCCAGACTTTTAGGTTTACCTAAAAAACAAATACAATTACTAGACGATGTTTTAGGTGGCGCTAGTAAGTTAACTAAAATGAAAGTAGCTGGAGACCACACCGATATCAATGCTTTGATGAAAGATTTTCCTAATTACAAAAAAAATTTTACTCGTATTAATATAATATCAAATAGATTAAACACAGAAAAGTTAGGGGCTGACAATCAATTAATTAAACTTGTAAGACAATTAAATAATAAAGAAATAACTCCACAAGAATTTAGAACACAGGTTGAGGAAGTTAGAACTAATTTTATGAACAAGACAAAAGTTAAAATAGGAAATCCAGTAACAGATGCACGAGGAAATGTTAGTTTAGATTTTCAAACAGATAGAATTATAGATTTAAAAAATCCAAGAAACAAAGTAATAGCACAAGCCGTAACTAATTTAATCGAACAAGAAGGTGTTAAATTTTCTGACTTTGATATTCAATATAGTCAGGCAAACACTGTTAAAGACAGATTGAATTTATTAAAAGACGCTTCAGTAGAGGCTCTTCAAAAAAGTAAAGTAATGAAGAGTTTTGCAGAAATGTCTGGCAATGTAGGCAAAGCGGCAAAAAATATTTTAAAATCAAAGGTAGGAAAGTATGGAGTAGTACCTGCAGGAATGTACGCAGCCTTAACAACCATAGCAAGTGCAGAGCAACCTGATGATGTGGTTGAAATGGAAAAACCTAAAACGGATGTAGAACCTTTAAAATACCTTCCAGATTATGGGGATGCAGCATTGGCTGGGGCTGCAGCAGCCGGAGTATCTAAATATACAAAGAAAGATCCTTTAAAACAAGTTAGACGTTTTCCCAAAAAAACTCTTAGTAATATAATAAGGGGTGCAACAGCATTGGAAGCTCCATCACTAGCAATTCCTCAATCAGCATTTGAACTTGGAAATTTAATTGGCGATGTTAAAAGAGGAGAAAAAACCGATGCATCAGCTTTTAACATAACTTTTCCAACAAGTTTAGCTTATGCTGCTGCTGGTAAAAAGTATGGTTTAGATTTATTTGCAGCCAACGCAGGTAAAATTAAAAAAGCTTTAAGATCAGTAGTTCCTTTTAATCCTACACTACAGAACATAGCTAGATTATCTAAAGGTTCTGTGTTTGCAACACCAATTATAGAAACAGCAATACAAATGTATAATGCTAAAAAAAGACTTGAAGATGCAAAAAAGAAATCAAGTGTATTTGAACCAACAGTTGATACATTATTAGGAAAAGCCCCTGAAAGTTATTACAATGAAATTATGTCAGAAATACCATCAAAGGGTGGATTAAATGAATTTTCTATTCCTTTTACAGATAAAAAATTTACACTTCCAGAAGTAGGTGTCGGAGAGTTTCAAGCATCATCCGGCGGCATTGCATCTGGGCCACCCCCTGAAAAAGGGCCACAATCTCAGGGCTTGGCTTATTTAATGAAAAATGGTAAGAGATAACGGAGAAAATAAATGGCAGAGATAGATAAAGCATTACCTAACAGTATTAGCGATAAAATTAAATTTCCTAACGAAAAAGCACTTCAAGCTGAACAGCAACAACAAACAGCTGACGCAATGAAGGAACCTGCTGATATTTTAGAAAACCCAGACGGCAGCGTTGATATTAATTTTGATCCTACTGCAATGCAACCTCTTCAATCTGGAGACCACTTTGCTAATTTAGCAGAATTATTACCTGATGATGTTTTAGGTCCATTAGGAAGTCAATTAGCAACAGACTACATGGAATACAAAACTTCAAGAAAAGATTGGGAAAGAGCTTACACATCAGGATTAGATTTATTAGGATTTAAATACGATGATAGATCAGAACCTTTTAAAGGTGCATCAGGTGCAACACACCCTGTACTAGCAGAAGCCGTTACACAATTTCAATCATTAGCTTACAAAGAATTATTACCTGCAGGTGGACCTGTACGAACGCAGATTATTGGCAAAATAGATTCAATCAAACAACAACAAGCTGATCGTGTTAAAGATTTTATGAACTATCAGATTATGGATAAAATGCCAGAATACGAAGCAGAGTTTGACCAAATGTTATTTTATTTACCTTTAGCAGGATCTGCATTTAAAAAAATTTACTATGATGAAATTATGCAGAGAACAGTTTCTAAATTTGTACCTGCTGATGATTTAGTTGTACCTTACACAGCAACATCTTTAGATGATTGCGAATCTATTATTCACATGGTTCGTATGACCGAAAACGAATTAAGAAAACAACAAGTTGGTGGATTCTATAGAGACATAGAACTTAACCCAGCACATTTAAACGAAACAGAAGCAGAAGCTAAAGAGAGAAAATTAGAAGGAATGACAAAAGGAAGAGATGAACGTATGTTTACAATTCTAGAGTGTCACGTTAATTTAGATTTAGAAGGTTTTGAAGATATGGGCAGAGATGGTCAACCAACAGGAATTAAACTTCCTTACATTGTATCTATAGAAGAAAGTACAAGACAAGTTTTATCTATTAGAAGAAACTTTGAAATGAATGACCCTATGCAAAATAAAATTGATTATTTTGTTCATTTTAAATTTTTACCAGGACTAGGTTTTTATGGTTTTGGATTAATACACATGATTGGTGGATTATCTAGAACAGCAACATCGGCGTTAAGACAATTATTAGATGCAGGAACATTATCTAATTTACCTGCAGGATTTAAAATGCGTGGAATTAAACTAAGAGATGAATCGCAAGCTATCCAACCTGGAGAGTTTAGAGATGTAGATGCTCCTGGTGGAAATTTAAAAGACGCATTTATGATGCTTCCATTTAAGGAACCATCACCAACTTTATTACAACTTATGGGTGTCGTGGTATCAGCAGGACAAAGATTCGCTTCTATAGCGGACCTGCAAGTAGGAGATGGGAATCAACAGGCGGCAGTGGGCACGACAGTAGCTCTGTTGGAAAGAGGAAGCAGAACAATGTCTGCTATCCACAAAAGATTATACGCCTCAATGAAAAAAGAATTTAATTTAATGGCAAGAGTTTTTAAACTTTATCTACCCCCTGTATATCCATACGATGTTGTCGGAGGACAAAGACAAATTAAGTCAACAGATTTTGATGACAGAGTAGATATCCTGCCAGTTGCAGATCCAAACATATTTTCTCAAACACAGCGAATATCCCTCGCCCAAACGGAATTGCAATTGGCAGCTTCAAACCCTAAACTGCATAATCAATATG
>VTLG01017092.1_pt1 | contig 12239 bp, 10 predicted proteins | sample 4694571 | NCBI WGS metagenome assembly VTLG01 (sample SAMN12604809, study PRJNA352737) | marine metagenome | biome: ENVO:00000447; feature: ENVO:00000209|ENVO:00000569|ENVO:01000036; material: ENVO:00002151; isolation source: viral sequences binned using virsorter ... | reverse complement strand
AAACTTTCATCCCATCTTTTACTTGCCAAATGTCTTTGTCAACAATAATTGTTTTGTGAATATCCATAATGAGAGTCTACCTAAAAACTAAGAAGACTGGGCCGAAGCCCAGTCTTTTAGTCTTAGTCCCTTCAGGGGAATGGCTATTAGATGCCGGTTATTTTAGCGAATGACTCTGGTCGCTTGATAGCGAGAGCAATTCTTTCTTCAGCGAGGATTGCTATTGCATTCCTTACGAAGAAGTCGCTGTGGTTTTCAGAAATTCTGATGTTACCTTCCATACGATCGTATAGAGTTGCACCAATTCCGAAAGAACCGACAAGTGCTGTACCTTCAGCGATTGCTGAAGTTTCGACAACTGGGAGACGCCATAGTCTGGCATCTGCTCCAACAGCAGCGTTTACAGCCAACATGTAGTTGTTGTTTCCATCTTTCTGGGTTTCGATTGCTTCCCAGTCATTTGGATGTATAACTATTCCAGTTGGTTCGTAGTACGCAAGCATGATCTTGGTGATACCTTTACGAACTGCGTCGATTCGTGTATCTGATCCAAGTGCTTGTGAGTTAACGCCGGTTGCGCCAATGATACCTTGCAGGTTGTTACCTGATCCGTTTCCGTTGAGGATTTGGTCATCTTCAACAAGACGGAGGCCATATAGCAACTCGTTGTCAATTACTCCACGCAATTGTGGCTCATCGGCTAGTACGTTTCGGTGTGCTACTTCGTAGTGACCGATGGTTCGTACAGGAGCCTGCTCGCCTGCAATTGTCATGGTTGATTGTGGATAACTTGTAAAGGTTTCAGGTGAACCGCTTCGCTCGCCTACTGATTGAGCGTTGTTGGTAAATCCTGTTACCCGGAAGTATTCAACCAAGTTGGTTGATGTTTGCTGAACGTTGAAGAGATCACGAACTCGCATTTGGCGATGTGCTCTTTCAACAATTGCGTCACGCTGTGGTGTGCCGAATTGTCCAGGGTTACCAGAAGGAAGAGTCGAGTAGACATCTTTCCTTTGCCACATTCCACCAAGGTCGCCCTTGACTGTGAATGGTGCGTGCATGGTAAGGCCTGCTTCACCGTTGTTTAGTGTTTTGAATTCATCTGATTCGATGAATGCTTCGCCGACAGAACCAGCAACACTCTTTGCTTCTGCTACTACCTCAGGAGCAGGTGATTCGGAAGCCCAATCTTGTAGTTCTTTTTGTCCTTCAAGAACTTCGATTTGGTCACGAATTTCACGTGCTTTAGAGAGGTTGGAGCGGAAACCTTCTATGTGCTTCGCTTCGACCTGAATCTCAGGACCGCCCTCTTCGCGATTTGCCTCTGCGTGAGCAACGATTGCATCGTTCTCTGCGAGAGTGTCGCGTAGAGCAGACTTGAGTTCCCGTAGTTGGGAATCTTGTACTGACATAATTGGTCTACCTCATTAAATATAAATGTATAAATGTTCAACGAGGTAAGCACCTCGTAATCCCATAGTAGGCAGAAAAGTTTGTGTAACAGGTGAAGGGTCCACTAAAGATGCAAGATATACGAACGCTTGTTTATTTTTTTCAAATAAAACTGAAAAAAACTGCGACTTCGACACAGTACTAAGTAGAGGGGAAAACGTCCCCTCGGAAAGAATCAATAATTATGAATGATATAGAACAATGGGAACCCCCCAAAGGAACGTGGCGTATTACGTTCACAATGTGGAATGGTGAATACACTGTGGCTGAAGAATACGTCATACCAATCCCAGACCATACTTTGTATAGCGATGAAGCATACGAGGCTGCGAAGAAGGTATTTCCTTTAGGACAATTTGCAGAAAAGATTGTTATAGATTTTGTTCGTGCTACACAAGATCTTCGGGATCAGTGTCATCTTCAAGATCAGCAATAATTCTTTCAGGGTCAAAGATAGTTTGACCTGCGTAAGAAACCCGACTGGGCCAAGATAGTTTCTCTAACTGTTGAGAGATTGATCGAAAGGCAGCAGCGGCAATCTGAGGTGGCACAGAACCTAAGTCAACATGATTGGGTTCTGATGGGTCATCTAGGGAAAGAACAATTGTTATGACAGGGAAGTGAGATGCCCTTGGGATATCCTCATCCAGTTCATAAGAAAAAGTTTGCTCAGGATCAGTCGGCTGAGTAGTACTTTCCTCTAAAGATTGCCTCTCCTCTGGAGATTGGGATGAGTTCGACATTAAAGTTTCCGTTTCCTGGTTCGTAAGTTACTACAGCCATGCCCTGTTGCCAGTCTTCCACTGCATTGATAGGTCTTCCATGAGGGTCAGTAGAACCTTTGACAGATGGTACAGCACCGTCTGTGCGACATAAGCAACCAGGGGACGCTGCGAGGCTTTGTTTTGCGCCTTCAAAAGTTCTCCGAGTCTTATGATGAAGTTCAATCCTATGGATGTGGCCATGAATAACACTTGTTCGCTCATCGTCAACAACTGCTTTCGCAGTAGAGCCTCTACTCCTAACAGTGTGCCCATGAATACAAGCGAGATTCTCATTAACCCAATAAATGCCAGCAGGGTAACCGCCAATGTACTGAACATTAAGATGTGGTTCATCTAACCTAAGCAAGAAAGGAACAGAGTTCACTGGCCAATCATCAGGTAGTTCTGCTCTCTTAATGTGAAGCGCAGCAGCAGTGTTCGTTGTTAGTGCCTTCTGTAGACGCCTGTCATGGTTTCCTTCAAGAAGGACCATCTCAGCGTCAGGGGCAATTGCTCTCTGCTCACATAAGAACTTGTGACCACGATCAAGCGCCAACTGAGTAGTCTTAGCGAACGCAGGTTCTTGTTCGTATTTACCGAACTCTGCAAAGTCTAGATAATCACCAAGGTTGACTATCTTGTCTGGCTTCATATCTTTGGCAATCTTCAAGGCGACGTTCATCGCATCTTCATCATGGAAAGGATCTATCTCCCCATCGTCATACATCCTGAAACCTATTTGTGGATCAGGGAAGATTACACAAACGTGAAAGTCTCTTTCAACTTTCTTTTGACTAGCCACCGGCTTGATTGTAATTGGTGCTGCTTGTTGCACCACAGGCCACTTCGGGCCATCAGCCCAAGCAGGATTAAGAACGACGCTAACGCCACCAAGATCATGTATTTCGGCTTCGCCTTCTTCATTCTTAGTTATACCTTGCCATTCAGAAATGCGTACTTTCTCAACGCTTCCTATTTCTTCGGGATCTATGCCAGAGCGGTCTAATAACTCCGCTATTTTACCCAGCCTGGACTTTGCTAGTTGCTCCTTGAAAGGTTCACTCATCTACTTGTCCCCTGTGAACCCTGCGCCAGTTGGCAACAGCGTTCGGAGAGACGTTATATCCATTACTCGCTAGTACTTCTGAGATAGCGACATGCGGAATATCACGGTCGTGAAGGGCAGCAAGAAGGGAAGCAGACTCATCGGAACTCATTTGGTTCATAATTACATTGACCTTAAAGTCCTGAATCTTGCCTGTTTCCCTATTCTTCATTTGTGTGTATAGGTCCGACATTATGCTCCTTTGTGTCGAAACTATTTTACAACACAAATAAATTGTCTACGGGTATTGAGTTAGATTATTCGCCTAAGTCTGAGAAAGTGATGAGGTCTTGGAACTCTTTGAGTTCTTCGAGATCGAGTGAATCGAGAAGACCTTGAGTTTCTTCAACTACTTCTTCATCTGATTTCTCTTCCTCTTCCTCTTCAGCCTCTTCCTCTTCGGCTTCTTCTTCAGCAGGTGCTTCTTCAGAAGCATCATTTCCTGCTGGAGTTCCAGCCACAGCCATTTCTTCAGGAGTTACTGTCCCACCATGTGATAGGTCTACAACTACGTCAGGGGCATCTTCCCCTGCTCCTGCTTCTCTTTCATCTGAGTCAGCGTCAGTGTTTGAGAAACCAATAGGTAGGTTAGGATCTTTTACCTCTAGGTCGCTCAACTGATCTGACAAAGTGTTCAGAGCAGATATAGCATCTTGTAAAGCGGTACCGATACTGGAAGGCGCACTTTCGGCGACGATCTCAGCGTCAGTATTTTCAGTGATTTCGGCGTCGTTAGCCATGATATTCTCCAATGTGGATTTAATTTCTTCTATTTCGGCACCCTTTTCTATAAGAGCGTCCAGTTCGTCATGTGTAAAATCAGGAAGTCTTTCCTTCATCTCCATGACAGCATCTACAAACTCATCTGACTTTAGTTCAGGTGGGGTTTTCCCATCGTCCCTATAATGTGCAGCGATATGATTGTAAACGCCTTTCCTGTCGGACCCTCTCAATTTGGTGCCATTTCTAGCACCATTTAGAAGACCGAAAGTATTTTGAAGGGCAGATAGAGCCGCTGGCCCTGGTCGCCCATCGTCCCCTACAAAGTGATGAACGAATGTGTAGTTCGTCTTGTATGCAGGGTCTTCCCCATCAATATGATAGGCAAAGATCTTTGAGTAATAAGCCTTGTCTGCTGGTGAGCGCATATTCCTAAACGCTGTCTTGTCATACCAGCCTTCGGCACGAACTCCAGTCTTGTGGCTTCGTGTTGGGCCTTTTACGTCTTCGATTTCTTCCTCAGCGTCTTTGACATCTATGTCTATTTCTTTGACGCTAACTGTCTTGGTTCCAGGAGCCGCACCGAAAAGAACTGGTGAGTATTCGTACCAGTCAAGTTTTTTGATGTGGCGTGTGCCTTCGTTCTTCATTTCTGATCCACCCTCAGGAACGGAGTAGCCTATTGACCACTCTTGCTCGCCTCCGAAGAACTTGATGTCTTCGTAAGCGTCTCTTCCTCTGGTTGTGTTGAGGTTGAACTGCATTTTTACTAGGACGCCACCAGCATCTTTCTCAAGTAGATGCGTTGGTAGTCTTTCGTCACCTGGTTGTAGTTCTTCTGCTGCAATTGTTCGTGCAACAGGAACAGTAGTGTCGTGTGACCAAACGCCTTTAGGAATTCTTTTTTCTAGAGTTTCTGAGTAAGCGCCAGGTTCTATAACATCATTTACATTGTCAACAATGTTTGTTACTGATACAACGGCTTCGACTATTCCTTCTGCGTCGTTTACGGCTTTCGCTTCGACTGTTGCTTGTTTTGATTCTAAATCCACACGGCCTCCTAGCCTATTACCACAGGATAGGCCGTCTTAATACCGAAATGGTGGAGCGTTCAGGAGAACTATACAGTTCAGAGTCCTCTTAGTATGGTGCCGATTACACTTGAATTACGTAAATCGCTCAAAACATCGTCAGTTACACCAAATTCCAGCATCGCAGCAGGGTTAGGTTCATTGGTAAATAGCATCGTACACCTGCAATTTGCTGTTTCTTCTATAGGGGCAGTGAGCGCACCAGGGTGCATCATTGCGTGACCAGACACTGAGAAAGCATCATACAGTGGTCTTGCTTGCCCATCAGCGGTGGTGTGGCTCATTCTTACTTTCTCATCTTGCCGAGAAAGCCAAACTTTGTATTGGAAACCACTCTTTGAAGCCTCTATCATCTGTCCCTCGTTCACACCGAACACAATCATGTTTGAGGCTATAAGTTTTGCCCTCTGAGAAACAGCCTTGCTAAATATGGCTCTGATGTCATCTGCGATTGCCTCTTGAGACTTGCCTTTTGATATACCCTCATTGACTACTGCTTCAACGAGTCTCCTGGTTGTGACGTTGATAGTGCCCATTCGTGCTAGACCAGCAATAACTCCTGCTGCTACTAAATCTTCATCTGGGTCAAGTTGTTTCTGAAGCATCAAAGCGAACTCGTTACCACCATCGACTATCGCAGCGGTAATCCATGACTTAGAGTCAGCAAGCAATTGACGATCCCAAACAGCAATGTCATAGATGTCATTTACACTGATCAGAGAACCCTTGTTAATTTTCTCTCTGATCTTTTTCGAGTTCCATTTCTCTAAGATGACTCGTCTTTGTCTCTGAAAGTAGTTGACCATCTGTAGGGAGACACTGTTGATCATGGTGTCCATACTTCTTGCTCGGCGTTCACTGATCTCAGCGGCCTTCACAGAATCTATATGGACATCACCAAAGTTGAACCCCCATTTATCTAAAGGGTCAGACTCCTTACCCTCCGACTTCTCTTCAGTGATTTCGTCAAGGGATGCAGTGGTCGAAGGGGGCATAGCGACAGGCTCACGATTTGGGCTAGCCCTGTTATCAGGTTCTGGACCTATGTTCTCTGGTGCGTCTTCTTGCGGACCGTCTTCCATAGTGGGTGCTTCAAACTCTGAAGGAGTTTGTCCTTCTATTTCTGTCACGCCGATAGGCATGAGGTTCGCCTGTATGTAAAGCAGGTCAGCGCCCACAGGGTCTCTGTTTGTCTTCTGCCTGTATTCGTCTACTGAGATAGCACCGAACTTGAGTTCTTCTAAGTGGAAGGCTGCTCGTTCTCTTTCGTCTCTTGAAAGTATCGCAACATCTTCAACGTTGTGCTTGACTATCAAGTCTTCAGAACCGTCAAGCCTGTCTAGCCCTCGTTCGATAAGCATGAGGTGAGGGAGCATTGTCTCTCTCCAGAACACTTCTAGTTCCGTGTCTGCGTTAGCGAATGTTCTCATCGCTGCGTTACCTATGACTGACTCAGGCACACCGAACGCCATCAAGATTTCTTCTTTGGCTAGTTGCTTCGTTTCTGTGTATTGTGCATCTCGTTGAGTAGCGGAGGTGTCAATATACTGTGCTGCTTCTGCCTCAAGTATTGTGAGCCTACCTGCGCCTCCGAGTGCGCTACCTGTGCTGCCTAGGAACCTTCTTCTAATCAAGTCAGCGGCATCATCGTCGATCTCTCCATTAACCATGAGGATTCCACCTGGGCGACCGTCGTTAATCATAAAGTTTCTGTTGTAGATTCTTGAGTAGTAGTCGATGTCGATTGCAAGTCCACATGCTTCGAGAGGTGACTGACCTCTGTATGGGTCAGTTGGGTGAGGAATCCTTATCCATACTACGTTCTCTGGTGCGACTACTCGCTCTTCTTGGTTAGGGACCTGCACTGAGTATCCGCTAACGAACTTCTTTGGATCAGGAATCGGATATGTGAAGTTTGGTGGCAACATGTAAAGGCCGATGACATTATCTAGTCTGTCTCTAAGTACCTCTACGAATGCACCTCTCTTTGAGAGCATAACTTGTGAAGAGAGTTGGAACCTAAAGTTGTAAGCATCGTGATGTGGGTTAGCCATCCTGTTAAGGATTGGCAATAAAGGATGGTCTACATCATCGCCTTCCATGTTATGTATTTCCATTGGAAGTCGTGCAGCGTTCGCAGCGATAGCGTAAACGCTTTTGAAAACCCATGTGACACGATCGTTACCTTCGGTAACAGCCCTATCGACATCCCAGTTATCTTTGTAAGCAGGTCTTTTGCCACCCATAGACATGGGTTGTGACCTTCCTACATTCTCTCCGTAATAAAATTGTTTTGAATCGTGCCCGCTGAATTTCAATCCGTCCAGGAAACCCATATTATTCGCCGCCCTCGTAGCCCATCAGTATTCCTATAGTACCAAGTATTGCAGCACTGATACCAAGACCCCAAGTGACGCTCATTGTGAATCCACATAGAGCACCTGCAGATATTGCAGATATCATCAACGCCATAGACACACGTTCTTTGATGTTGATGTTCGGATAGAAGATTGATATTAATAGTGCGATCATACTTATGCTTCCCCATGTTATTAGTGCATGGATATTAGCCATAGTTATAGCCTACGCTTTCTGAACGGATTTTTCTGATAGGGCAGGCAGGACCTGCTAAATAAGATCTTATACGACCTATACAAAAAAAGTGAACAAACTAGACATAATGTCGTCTAGTGCGAGGGAGGTGTTACGAAGGTACCTCTGACCAGAAGTGGTCAGGGGTTCTTTCACCTCTACGAACACGTATTCGTTCGTTAGGTGTTAACCCACCCCACACGCCATTATCGAATGGGACTCTCAACGCATATTGCAAGCACTCAGACCTGACAGAACAGTCAGCGCACATAAGTTTTGCATTCCTTATCTTTCGATGGTTGCGTTCGCTAAAGAACATGTCTATGTTTCTTTTTCTATGAGGTTGATCAAAGCCCTGATGCTTGCACTCTGCCTTAGCCATCCAAGAGGAATCTAAGCCTAAGTATGTTGCGCTTCTCTTGTGAGCGCTAGTTATCTGCCTCACTTCTACCAGCCTTCTTTATTTGCGTAGGGAGACTCTTCATGCAGGTTAATGATGATTGGTGTGTTCTCGCCTAGGTAAGATCCTTTGGTGTTTATCTCTACCCACTCGACAGCATCTGTGTAATCCCAGCCTTCATCCATTAGGGACTCAATTAGACGGATCTCTTCATACGCTACAACTGGTTGCATTCCTATCCTGGTTGCTACACCGATGATCGCACTATCGAATCCGTAACCTTCTGGACCATCGAATAGTAGAGCGTCTGGTGCTATGTCTGCTAGCCAAGTCCAGAACTCACCTGTCCTTGGTTTCTTCTTCTTTGGGAACTCATGAATACTTGCTCCACAAATCACTTCTTTATCTTCACTCATGTTTACCTCCGTGATCGTTCCCCCACCATACAGGGTTATTTATGAATCACAACCAGAGGCTCTAACACCTATTCAAAAGATACTGAGAATATAGTTATATGGGAAATGTTAAAACGTATAGAGAGCAACAAACAGTTATATTAAACGATGTAGCAGCGGCTCTCGCATACGCAGAAGATCAACTAAATGAATTACGAATGCTAACAGAGCAGGAAGAGGTTCCATCTTTCAATGGCGAATGATAAAACAGACGCCGAAATCCTGACTGAAACTTTACAACAAATACAGTCAGCGGTTGACGGTGCCAACTCACAGGTTGAGGGGGCGAAAGAAAAATTCGACAACACAATAAGTGTGATCGACAAAATCAAAGAAAACATTGCATGGGTTCTTGGATTACCTGCTGCCGTTGCTGGGTCTTTCGGTTTCCTATGGGAATCAAGTAATGAGGAGGCTGCGCTTCAGTATCAAGTCGATCAACTTACAGAAGCAGTTGCAGACCTACAAGCAGAGAACGATCTACTGGGTGGAGGAACCAAGAACTTCTCACTGGACATGGCAGGGGCACCTGGCGGTTCAGCAACAATCTTAATTATTGCTGGTTGTCTTATGGTCGGCATTGGAGCGCTTATTTGGTATCAAAGGAGATGCAGGCGCTGTAGATGAAAAAATTCATAACGTGGCTTAGTGCAGGATTACTTGTACTGGCTGGATGTTCAGAGGGGAACAAGGGAGAGGAACAAAGTGTTCCTGTAGATGAACCTGCCCCAACTGTTGAGATAGTCCAAGACCCTACAGAGCCGCTAAAGGATTTCTCGTTATTATTCACGCCACAGAATGACTCGTTCTCATTCTCCAACTTTCAGGGTGGTTCAGCGCCAGCAGACCTGACAGTGAACATGTCTCGCCGTCTTTACGGAGATAGCCAGGTTTGTTCAGACGTCACAAATAATCAGTGCACACCGTACCCTGTTATCTTGCAATTGATATCGCAAGCGAACAAGTCAATGCAGGGTGGATTGTGTGAGGGTCTCGCTGTTCTCAGCCTTAGGCTAGCGAATAACCCTTCTTCACTTGCCGAGTTCCAGAACGTCGATAACGTTTCGCAACTCGTCAAGGAAGACCCAGCGCTCCTTTCAGAACTTGCGTATTGGTATGTCACTCAGTTTGCGACTGAGGTCCAAGCAGAAGCATCTTCTTATCTTGAGAAGCACCCTGCACAACTCGCTGAGATACTGTTGCGTGACTTTGAGGCTGCTGCCAACGGTGACCCATCGACGGGTTACACAATAGGCATATACTCAAGCGAAGGTGGTCACGCCGTAACCCCATACAGGGTTGAAGAAGTAGACGGCGGGTATCGCATTTATATTTATGACAGCAACTGGCCTAACGAAGAGCGTTGGATAGACGTAGATGGAGAAGGATGGACTTACGCTCTAGCAGCCACTAACCCAACTGAGGAAGCAAGTGCGTGGGGTGGCAGTACTGGCACTATGGAACTAACACCGATGGTCTCACGAAGTGGGCCATTCACTTGTGGGTTCTGCCCACAGGAAGAAGGCGGCGACTCAGCGACGATGCTGACTGTTGCCTCATCAGGGTCCAAGCAAATGTCCATACAGGTTGTAACTGAGGACGGAAAGCGACTCGGATATTTCGACGGAGAATTTGTAAATGAGATTCCAGGAGCAACGTATCGTTACCTGATCTCTGGACCTACCACAGCCGATCCTGTACTTGTGTTCCTTCCGCCAGGTGTAAAGGCATTCGATGCTGACGTAGAAGAAATTAAAAATCCTGCTTCAAGCGTTGGAGAGGGGTCAACGACGCCGAAGCAGGATACTGAAGAGTCTACAACACAACAAGAAGAAAAACAGCAGTATTCTTTACTTCTTTTGAACGAAGAGAAATCAGTTCAGATTGAAGCAACGATAGAAGAGCCAGATGAAGAAGAGGACGAAGATTCTCTTATTGGTTTCTCTGAAGAAAGACTAGAGATCGCAGAAGTAGAAGACGCAATAGTGGCTGTTGCTATTGACGCTTTGGAAGTAGAGATAGAACTCGATGAAGGTCAAGAGTTTGAATTAGAACTAGACGACACCGTAGAAGGTGAAGCAGAATTAGAAATTGAAATACAGAATGAAGAAGGCGAAGTCCTAGCCGAATTGGACGTTGATATAGAGGCTTACCTTGTTCAAGAAGACGACGAACTAGACCCATTAGAACCAGAACCGCTACCCGTCATTATAGAGATTGCGTATGACGAAGAAACAGGAGAGATAACTCAAGAAGAAGATCAGATTGAAGCCTGGGTAGCGAGTGATGCGGAATACTATCAAGCAGTAGCAACAGGAACTTTAGAAGAAGTTCTTGGTGAATCCTATGTCGAAGAGATAGAGGAACTTATTGTTTGGGAAGTTGAATGGGACGAAGAAGAAGATTTGATAGACCTCACCGCAGTCTTACTCAGTGTCGATGATGACTACTGGGAAGACGAACAATGGGATGAGGTTGATTACGACGATGAATGGTTCCTAGAAGAAAACGACGATGTAGTATTTGCAGTCGTTGAAGATCCAGACGCTTGGTTTATAGAAGATGAATGGGTACCCGAAGAAGAGTGGATCGAAGACTGGGAAGACGAAGAATGGTACTCAGATGAGGACGAAGATAATGAATTACTTGAAGATGATTTGCCACTACCTGAAGACGAAGGAAGGCCAGAAGAAACACCTCCTCCATTTGAAGAGAGTGAAGAAGACACAACTGAACCTGATGAAGAAATACCAGTAGAAACACCTGAGCCAGAAGAAGAATACTTTTATTACGAGAACGAAGATGAATACGAAGAAGATGGAGAGTTAGAAGAATACGACGAGTTCCTAGAAGACGAAACTGACATCATGGAAGAAATTACTGATGTCGATATGTTTAGCCAGACCAGTTACTCGACAGGATCGGCTGTACTAGCACGTGGTAGCGATGGTTACTGGTATGAGACTGTGACTACGACCGCCACTGAGACGATAACGACTATCACCACTACTGATACGACTACGACTGATTTCTATAGGCCAGTGTCAAACCTTCAGACCCTGGTCTATAGAAGAATAAACTACTGCGAGGGTGTGACAAATACTTGGTCGATGTGTGGCTCGTACACGCCAGTTGTCATTAATAATTACAACACAGTAACTTATGGACAGCAGTATTCTGTTTCTGAAACTGTCACTACTACTGAAACAAACATTACAACCCAAGTAACGACCATTGATGTCGTAGTGCCTGCTTCCTGTTCACAGGGTGGATTCACAGGACTAGGCGACTGGTGCATTGTCGATTCGACAGGGAACAACGACCGAGTGTCAGTTGCTTTCTCTGTTCCAACTGCAGAAGAAGAAGGACCAGAAGGTGACGGCCTAATGGACATACGCATAGATGCCGAAACAAATCTGACTGCTGCTAACTGGAGCGACGATACAGATGAGCATGGCGACCCGTATATTTATCTGCACCATGACACTGATCCTTCAGAAGAGATTACAGTCGGCGACCTGATACAAGCAGACGATGACGGTGGTAACGATTGTGGCAACTGGCAGGATTGTAACAACCCACCATCAACAGCGACTGACGAAGATGAAACACCGAATGTAACGTTGGCTGATGGTAGCGCAGTTATTGATAACGTATCTG
>VTLG01010139.1_pt1 | contig 12239 bp, 9 predicted proteins | sample 4694571 | NCBI WGS metagenome assembly VTLG01 (sample SAMN12604809, study PRJNA352737) | marine metagenome | biome: ENVO:00000447; feature: ENVO:00000209|ENVO:00000569|ENVO:01000036; material: ENVO:00002151; isolation source: viral sequences binned using virsorter ... | reverse complement strand
TAGGCGAGAGTTTTCTGCATCTCTTCAGCATCATACATTTCACGGACTCCATACCGATTATCACCGATTGGCTCAATTTTACCGCTGCCAAGTCCACTGCCGAAAGACGTTCTAGCCATTATTTCATATCCTTAATGACGCGACCACCAAAGCCTTTTCCTGATTCATTAGCTACGGTGACTGATCCAGCCATTCCGCCTTTTTTACCAGGAATATTATCGCCTGTACGGAGATTACCGTAAGGAGACGGAGCACGCATATCTGCGGCCCATGCTCCACCGTCAGAGCCGGTGCCAGTTTTCATTGCACCTTCAGCGGCTGTAAACGGAGTAGCTGCGGAAGCTCTACCTTCCTCTGGCTGTTTTGCATTTTTAGAAATCATTGCCATGATGTTTCTCCTTTTAGGTTAATTAGCTAATTGCAGCTTCGACTGTCTCGACCATAAGACCGACGTTTGCACCACCAGCACACAGACGAACTGTGGCAGTCGTAATAGCTTCAACGGCACCAGAAAGAGGCACACAATACTGCTTACCAGTTGGGAAAGAAGAGTGTGAAGCTTCGATATTAGCGTTCATGTGAATTCCAGTATTCAGGTTAGTTGCGTGACAGTACTCCATCTTAACAACTTTATTAGTTGTTCCAAGAGCTGGGGTAGTGTGTGAGCGAACAGCTGATTCAGCGTTAGCAAAAACGCAGTTCTGGAAGTGTAAGTTTGTGTGACCAATTCCGAGTTTTTCAACGCAGAAAGTGTTAGCAGTTGCACCAGATGCAGAACCTTTAAATCTCATGTTTGAGAAGTTAATAGTTCCAGTCGAGGTGTTAGCAACTGTAAACGGTCCGTGGATGATGATTTCATCCTGATGGCCCATGCCTCTGAAAGAAACATCTTTCAGCACTGCGCTAGTAAGGCCTGCATATTCACCAGGATAAACGTGGATAGACACGTTACCTTGTGCTAAAGTAGTAGTATCAATTGACGCTAAGTCTTTAAAGTTTGAATTAGGTCCGCCAACTGCATACGTTAATTGAGGGTTTGTAGACATGTTGAACTCCTTAAAAGTTTAATATGTGATTATTATCACGGATAATTTACTGTATGTCAAAATTTATTTTTTCTTTTTAGGATTAGGCTTTCCCGCTGCTCTAAGTGCTATTGCAACTGCTTGACGACGTTGCGCCTCCTCCCTTGTAATACCCATTCTTTTTGCTAAAGTACTAATGCCTTTAGAACGAGCTTTTGAGGGTTTTTTCATTAGCTCTTTAATGTTTCCAGATATAGTTTTTTGTGATTTACCGCGCTTAAGAGGCATTCATCATCCTTACAGACGGAGGCATCATATCATCTTCCTCGTCGTCTTCAACAGCATTTTCAGCAAGCTCTTTAATTTTAGCCATGTGAACGTCCTCAACATATGAGTGTTCATCAACTAAATCCATTTCCTCGGCTAACTCATTAATCATGTCTGCATAGTGTTGAGCTTTCTCGACCAACTCAGGAGTTGCTAAATTAGCTGTAATTGCTTGTTTTTCAATCTTAAACAACAAATCATGTAACATTGCAGATTCAACCGCTAAAGCAGAGGGCTCAATGTCCTTATAAAGTGCAACTGCACTAGGACAGATATCAAAGTGCTTAGACATGAACTCTCCAACCATAACTTGCTCATCTGCTACCATAGGAGCTGTTTCAGTTACAACATCTGATGCTGGTGGGTTCCCCATAAAAACTAAATAGTCACGAGCACTATTAATGTAGGCTGCTGTTGTAGCTAGTTTATTTGTCCACCAGGTAGGAAGTGAGGCCTCCATATCTCTTGGAAGAGCCTTCATAATATCTTCAGCATCTTCAATTATTGTCATACACATCCTACGAGAGGAGGCTACATCCGTGTGTCCGTCTTTTATAATCATCTACGTTTCCTTTTAAAACCAATTGGCTTGGAGTATTTTATAGGATACCCAAGCGAACGTTCCCTTGCAATAAATCTTTCAAGTGTAGGATAACCTAATTTTCCAGAGGTGGCAAGTTTTCTAATTTTTTCATTACGTCGAATACCCCTATTGATAGGTCTTACAAATTTAAATTTACCTTTTTTAATAACTGTTTTCATCTTTGTCTATTCTCCGCATGGGCATCGAAATATGTTTTTTGCCCTGTTTTTAAATTGTCTTCTTCTTTTTCGATAGATGATATTAGTTTGCCGCATTGAGACTTACACAATTTAAAGGAACGGTCATATCCCTTTAAATAATTTTGTAATTTAGTCCAGTATTCATAGCTTAAAATCTTCTCTAGGGGCACGTGTAATCCATTGAACATACGCTCAAACTTAGGGGGATAGTAAAAACGTTTCTCTCCTTGATCATAATAATGTCCGCCCGTCCAACAACATCTAAAAACTAATCCTTCAGGTGAGATATACCATTTTCCCCAATCGTCCCATACACACCTTATAACTTTTTCAGCCCGATCATACGCACTAGTCTTTTTTGAGTGTACAAATTTTCCTGTTTTAGGAGCAAACACATCTCTAGAGGTTTTAACGGTAGAAAAAGTATGAAAATTGTTTTTCTTAGCTAGTTCTCTAGCCTCTTCAACTTGATGCTTGTTATGTTCAAACACAATATATTTCCAGTGCACCTGGGTATTAGAGTTATCTATTACCGTACAAGCATTTCTAAATACATTTTCAAATTCTGTATTGATTCGATACTTAGAGTGTGTATCAGCTAAACCATCCATATCAAAATTAATAATGTCTTGTTTAGTCAAAATTGACCCTACATCTTTCCAATAATCAACACCATGTATCCCGCCATTAGTATGAATTTTTAATTTGGTATCATGACTTTTAACGTAGGAGATAATTTCTCTAAACTGTTTATTCATTATAGAGTCCCCAAAATTACCATTAAGCATTAGCCACTCTACATTTTTAAGCAATTCTGGGTAAAATAATTTTTTAAAGTTTTCTAGTGTAATAGTATATTTCTTGTCATTTAAATCGATTGTCAAAGGTTTTTGTCTATGACAAGCGGGACATTTAGCATTGCATCTAAATGTCAACTCTGTAGTTAGTTGTCTGTATTTCCTCATGCAACGCCTATCATTGATAATATTGTAACTTTTGTTCCTGTCGGAATGCTTGCGTCTTTAAACTGAATCGTATCGTTTGAATGATGCATTACAAATTCAGAATTAGATTGTACTATACCATCTAGGGTGACTGTAAGAACATTATCATCTGATGTTGTATTCTGGCCAACAAAGAATACATTAGATGTTCCGAGCGCTGTGTTTACATTCATGAATGGTTTGAAGAAAGTTCCACCACCGCCTAAGGCTGCCACATTATCTTGAACTACATCAATATTCGCATTCAGTTGTGTATTACGAATCTCTACGTTAGCAGATACAGCGTTAAGATTAGCGTTAAGTCTAGTAAATGTTATAAAGTCATTAGCGTGGGCAACTGTCTGTGCGGATACTAAATTATCAGTAACAGTGTCAATGTTAGCGTTAAGTAGTACAAAAGTAGCATGAACGTTTGCAACAGAATCTTTAGCATCTATCTGGGTTTGGATAGCACTAGTGACTCCATTTACATGATTAAGCTCTGCTAAAGTGGTCGTAGCAACTGCGATCTTACCAGAGCTGTCTGACGACAAAGCTCGACTCGCTGTTAAATCTGTCGCAAACACAGTGGAGATGGCACCTGACCTGTTATCAACTATAGCTGTGTTTAAATCAGCACCATCAAAGCTTAATTTACCTAGGGCCAAATTAGATAATGTAACAGGAGATAGTGTAGTATTAGAAGAGGGATCTTTAGTGTCAGCAAGTTTAAATGTTTTATTACTTCCATCATAGAAAAAGGCAGCGTTTCCCTGGTTGCCTCTATTAAAGAGGATACCGATGTCACCAGTTGGGGTGCCTGTAGCTGAGTTAGCTAACATCAGAATTCTATCTTCAACTACCATGTTAATGGAGTTAGAAGTAGTAGTATCACCATTAACAATTAAGTTTCCAGTTACGACAAGATCATCGGACATATTAACCTGTCCTGTGAAAGTTGGAGAAACTAAATTAGCTGCTCTTCTAGTCTCTACAGCAGCTGCGTTAGTAGATACAACATTTATATTAGCATTAAGTCGTACAAAAGTAGCATGAACATTTGCGACAGAGTCTTTAGAATCTATCTGGGTTTGGATAGCACTAGTGACGCCGTCTAGATGTCCAAGCTCTGTTGAGCTAACAGCAGAGACTTCAATTTTACCGCCTGATCCAGATTGAAGCGCCCTAGACGCAGTTAGATCTGCTGTGGTAATAGTTGAAACAGCTCCAGCGATGTTTGCAACTCTTCTCGCTTCAACAGCAGTTGTATTAGACTGAGCAGCTGCTACGTTTGCAGCTAGATTAGCTTGGAGTCTAATGGTATTATCTTGAATCGCAGATACGTCTGCAGTCGAGTTTGCACTAGAAGCTAGATGTCTTAATTCAACAGACTGTTCAGCCAAATGCCTACTTACAATCGTGGCATTCGCAATCTTATCTGCGCTAAGCGCGTTTGCTGCTATGACTTGATTTGTAACTCTAGTTAATGCCACTAGATTCTCCTAACTACTTGTCGTCTTGTTCAATTTCAGCAAAAAACTCAGATAAAAAGTCTCTTGAAGTTGCTGATTTTTTATTGAATTCCTCTTCAAATTCTTCTGGTAATGATCTATTAGTGGATTTTTCGACCACCAAAGGTTCTTCATCTGCCTCTTCTCCGAGTTCAGAAAAGAACTCTTCAAGAAAGTCATTTTGCTCTATTTCTTCAGATTCATCATCTGTGAAAAACTCTTTGATAAAATCTTCAACCTGTTCATCAATTGATGGAGGTTTTAATAGTTCGTCAAACTCTTTATCTACACAAGCTCTTCTCGTAATATCTCTAACGTAATCATACATGTCCTCTTCTAAAGGTTCTATATAATCTTCAAAATGCTTTTCAGACACTAGTGAATTAGGTCTTTCCTCAAAGTAAATCCCCACAGTATCTCCTTCTAAGTATTCAGCTAATTTTTGCTCAATGTCTAGAAGTTTTGAAAGTGGGATTGCTCTTGAGACAAGTTTAGACCTCTCTCCTTCGACTTTTGGAGTATACTCAAAAAATACCATTGATTGAGATATATCATCCACGTTAAACTTCAAATATTTATAGTCTTTCATTTTTCCCTCTATGTTTTTATTATGTAGTGCAGGGTTGTGCTTGGAATTCTATATGTGTGGGTGTGTCCACCAGCTGATACACCATTTAAAACATTAACTGCACCTGCGTCTTTTGCACCAGAACTAACTGATGTTGTCGTAGTAGAAAGCGAAGCACTTCCTGAATTTGTTGTAGCTGTCTGACTCGCGTTAAACTGAGTGCCAGAGCCCGCGGCTAGTCCATTATTTGGTCCCTTACCAATCACAACAACGTCTCTCGTATCTGGTAAATTAAATGTGCTCGAACCATCACCGCTACCAAAAGTGGTTCCAAGGACAGCAAATAGCGCCGCGTAAGTGCTTCTACTAATTGCTGTTCCTTCACAGGACAGCCACCCAGCAGGAATTGAAGACCCGGTCCAAAGAATTACAGAGCCGGCGGGTATTAATTCGGCCACATCTGACGTTAGAGATCCAGTTATCTGACTAGTCGCAATTGTATTTGCGGCAACTGGGGCAAACTGCTTACCTGTTTGATCTAATACGTTTACCCCTGCTTTTACGCCAGTAGCAGAGGCTAATTTTACCAAAGATACGTTTGATGAGGTATTTTTAGTTCCTAAAGCTAAGGCTGCATTTTTGCTTGATGCAGAAGAAACTTTAAGTTGAGCATTTGCTCCTGAGTTTCCATGATCGTCCTCAAAGGCAAAATTTATTCTATCTCCAGTCACTCCGCTGACTGCGATCATAGTATTTACGACGGAACCGTTAGTAGGAGGAATACCAACATCTATAAAATCTGCTGCAGATTGGTTATTTGATTTATTAAGATATAATCTAGCGTTACCGGCTAAACCAACATCAGCAGACACCGTAGCAACTAACTCACCAATCTCATAGTGAGTAACATTAGACATCATAGCAGCAACGCCATTCTCTACACGGTTACCGATGCCTACACGAGTAAAGTTACCTCCTAGCACAGCCTCTTTTTTAGTAGTAGAGTCAGACACAAATATAGCATTAACATTACTGTTGGCCATATGAAACAGTGTGCCATCTTCAGGCCCAGCTGCATCACCTGATCTAACAATATTTGTAGTGACAGGAGGAGAAGAGGACCTAAAATTAGTTAACAAGGACCGAAGAGAGTTATTGAACTGGCTTCTAGCAGTGTTAAGTGCCGTACCTGCTGTTGGTTCAATAAAAGTATTTGAATCTACTAGTGCCATTTAAACTCCTTGTGCTGTTATCATCACTGTTGCACTACTATTACCTAGATATTCTCCGGTTCCGTCAGACGCAATCAACTTAAATGATGCGGATTCATTTGTAGCAGCAGTCGTAACTACGATTGCAGGATTAGCCTCTGCATCTAGTTGAGTTAAAACTGCATAAGAGAGCACAGGTCTATTTAAAAAACCACTGCCAGAATAATTAACTGTCTTAGGACTGCCATCATAGGTTACAGTATCAGTAAATGTTACAATATCTTTCTCAATTGTATATCTAAATTTATCAATTGTAAAGTCAAATTGGTCAGGCTGCGAGTTGTTTACGATAAATTTTAATTGGAACTGTCTAAAAGTTCTTGAGCCTGCCTGGTATGGTTGAAAACCCTCATTCACGCTGAATCCAGTAAATTGTGTGATATCAACGTTACCATTTTGATTAGGGTATAGAGCTGTATTTGCTGATTCAGTCGTCCTAATTAATGTTTGGGACTGAACAGCTCCTAAAGTACCAGCAAAAGTATCACCAGAGCCTTTATCATTAAACTGAATTAAATTAACAAGTTTATAGTTATTGCTACTATTTGTAATATTTGAAAATGCATTAGAGCCTGTAGGATCACCATTTGCAAAGAAGGAAGCGCCAAGTTCAATGGCTGTTGCGTTGATGGTTCCAGCTATGAAGGCAAATGAATTTGCGTTAGAGAAGTCGCCCTGATCTAACACTCCCCCACTCGTAAACGTGCCAAACCCAGAAGAATTCAACCCCGTGGTTAACCCAGAGTCAGTAAATAAATCTACGGTAGTTGCATTAATTCGTTTTGCAAAAAGCTCTCTGTCATTAATCTCAGACATTCCAACAACATCATGTACAATTACTCTAGTTCCTGGAGCCCCTGTAGAACTTATTCCATGTTCAGAACCTGTAGTTGTGACTCTAGCAGTTGAAGCCTTTGTGATAGCTGAAATTGGGATAACATTGCCTACAAACTGACCATCATTAACGATGGCAAAAACATTACCATCAGCTCCACCTGACATGAAAGTTTCGTTGTTTGAATCAAACCTTGGATTAACAACAGAAGAGTTAGAAACGCCCAACACGTGACCTATACCGCCAAAATTAACATCATGTAAGACATTAGATTTTGTAGATTCTTCTGTAACACCAGATAGTATCACTGTTTGTTCATCATTAAAAGTTGTTTGTATCTCTTGAGTGCCTTCAATATCGACCTGAACTGACCCTGTGATTACCGCCCCAAAGTCTCTTATCTGGGTAATATATTCACCACTGCCTACTGCTATCAAATCAGTAGGCGATCCAGACACCGCTGCAAATCCTGTCGAAGTTCCGTTAGCATTGTCTACTAGACTTGAGTTAAATGCGGCTGCAGCTCCACCAGTCGCGGAAGCATTAAACGATAAACCTCCGGTGTTTGAGTTAGCAAACGAGGGGTAGTTTGTTTCTCCAAGATTATCATTAGCTATCCCTGCAAAAGTAACAGATGGTGAATCTTCATTAAATGCTGCTACGACAGTAGCTCTCGCTGGTCGAGTAGTAGTTAATGCAATACCTGTCACACTTTCACTAAAGTTTCCACTAGTATCTCTAGTTCTAACTAAATAGGTAAACTGTCCAAAAATGTCAATTGGAATAGATTTTCTTGCAGTACCAGCTGAAACAGTAACTAAAGGTTCAGCGGCAATAAAGTTCTCAAGGGTAAGAGCAACATTTCCAGGAGCCCTACGAATAATAACCTCTTTCAAATCAAGGTCAAGTAATTCACCATCTGACTGTCTCTCATACTGCCATAAAAGAGTGATCTGATCAGTCTGCTGACCTCCCGTAAAGTTAAATACATTTGCAGGTTTTGCGGTTTTTCCAACAATAGATTTACTTGTCGTTGCTGTTATTCCTCTAATCTCTTTGTTTAAAGGCACAATTCTAAAGAATATGGTGTTTGTATCGGAGGTTGTCCCTCTATTGATTCCGTTTACGGTAAATCTAATTTTTCCATCAGAGTCAACCCCTGTGGCTGGTACTTTAACAGTATTAAATGATGTAAGGTCGGCTCCTCCATCATCAGCCCCAACATTATCAACGTTGTCTAACCTGTACGAGATTTCATAATCAGTTACTTGTTGTCCTTGAATATGATCAAACTGAACTGTTGCTCTTACAGCAACTCCACCAGTCTGCTCTCTATACAAAGATTCTGTCACTGTAAGGCCCGTTACCTTTTGAATTGGAATTCCTTCAACAGTCACTGATTTAGTATTAAAAGCACTAATCCTGCCTAACCTAGTTTTATTTCTTGCTTTGACGGTTGTAACACCCACAGGTAAATTTGGAATAGTTAAGTCTTTTGTTAAGAATAGTTTTTCAAATTCCGATCCAATATTAAGATTATATATTCTATTATTTGCCAGTTTGAAATTACCGGGGAAAGTTGCAGGGTCAAAATCTAAGGTGCAAGCTCCTCCATTAATATTATTTAAAGTGCCAACAGGATCAGGAGATATATTAACAAAAGATAGGCCAGCTAAGTTAGCTTTAGGTGTTGAAGCTAACTGGATTCTGAACACAGAATTTGCTGTAAGCGCAGCATTAAATGCTAAACTAGAGGGGTCAAAGCTAGTGTTAATTACTGCAAAGACATTGCCAGAGGAAGCCTGTACATTATCTCCAATTTCAATAGCAGGCACAGTGTAATAGTCTACTTCAGCTCTGAAAACAGTGTCTGAAGCAGCACGACTGTATACAATGTTTGCATTTTGAGTTTGATTAACGTTTAAGTTTACAGAGAACTGACCAGATGATTTTTCTACTCCGTCAACAAAAAGCCTAGTGAAGGAAGCACTTTTTGGACGTACCTCTAAGTCAATGTGAGTCTCGTCCTGTGTTATCTCACCTTCTCTAACATAGGTAAACTCTGAACCGTTTACATAAAAGCTATTGTTGTTATAAAATCTTGCATCTAAAAGTTGATTAATTGTAACAAAGAAAGGAGCTGTAGGAAGTGCGTCAACTATGTTGAGTGACCCACTTCTTCTATTCTCAAACTTAAGCGTATTATTAACAATGTCAAAGTCTGCGATATTTTGACTTACTTCAGTGACAATTGGTGCGAACCCTGCAAAATTTAAAAGACCTTGTGCAGCACTTTTTTCTTTTATGGGAATAGAGACAAAATCTGTTCCCTTTAGTCCTCCAAAAACTGAATCGTCATTTACATTTAACACATGCTTGTGGAAGTTTTCATCAAATGCAACATTAAGTCCCTCTAGAGTAAGTTGAACATTTCCATCTACAGTTCCCCCTATAGTGTCAACTACAGATACAGCATTACAAAGTAACTTTATCTCACCCACAGTTGATGTAAATCCATTCTTACCTACAAGCTGAGCAGGAGTTGCTCCTGCGCTAATAGCATTAGCAGTAGACACAGACAAACTCAAAGGAGTGCCCTGAGTTGAATTTGCTACTAGAGTGGTTTCATCGGGGCTTGAAGCAAAAAATTCAGTAGCAAATGTTATTCCAAAACCATCTCGCTCAGTAGACTCAGTGATTCTACCATCAACAGTTACTGATCCATCTGCTAAAACTCTTGGGACAGCTTGAAAATTAAAGTTAGGTGGTGGTGGAACTGTAAAAGCAGATTGAATATCTGTATAAGCAGTTGGTTTGTAGTCGATAAAAGTATCAGAGTCTACATAGACATTTGATATATACTCAATGGCTCCAAGGTTTACTTCTTCATTTTCTGGAACACGCTCTAGACTAGTGACTTTAAATAGTTTTCCAGCCTTGTTAGTATACACATCTCCCGTTGACTCGATCTCACCAAAGCTCCATAAATCTCCTTTTTGTGGAGAGTTGTTTGCATTAAATCCTGATGCTCCGTCGAAAACTTTTGTGATCGGATTAAATCTTCCAATAATATTGACCTCCGCAAATTCCTTACCTGTAGAAACATTATCAGAGGCAGTAAGCGCAAATCGTGTGTTAGACAACAAATACAAGTCTACTCTGTCGTCTTTCATCTTAATTACACGAAGAGCTAAAGGACCTGAATTTGCGGTAAAATTAGTATCAGCAAGAGAAGGGACAGTATAGTGCTCTAAAAATACGTTAGCATTAGAGCCGGCAGTAGCAGAATTAGAAGAAATTTTTCCACCATAACCATAGTTAATTCCAGTTTGATTTTGAGACACAGAAATCACATCACCAGGAACAAGACTAAGTGCATCAGTGCTCGTGGTAAAATTAATACTTCTCTTTAAAAACTTTGAAGCTGCAATTTGGTACTGACCAAATCTCAGTGCTTGACTTCTTCTTGTAACTCCTGGTAGGTCTAGTGTGCTTACGTTTTCAGGGACATTCCTGTTAATACCATCATTCCTACCTGCTTCATCAATTCTGACAACTTCTCTTTTATAGTGGTTTGTAGGATCAATATAGCTTACTTCGACTGCTGTAAGAACGTCGCTCTCTTTATTGCCTGTGATCACAAATGAACCGTCTTTAATATTAGCTTCTGTAAAACTCATAATAGGTAGCTCATCAGGTAAATCTGAAGCTAATGTCAATTTTCCATGAGAGTAGACAAGCGCAGACCTAAACGATCCTGCAAGAGAGTTGAGGGTATCCATTGTTGGATTTTCATCAGAGATTGTAACATCCATGATGAATCTTCTTTCTTTAATCTTAAATCCCTCTGGAATTCCAATTTGATTTTCCCTTACTGTTGTAAATAGTCCTTTTGGTTTATGTCTAAATGTCCCATCAGCTAACCCATCTACGCCAATAAAGTTTCCAGTTACTGAGTCACATGCGTCACAGTACTGAGCAACTTGAAAGAATCTGTATTTATCAATATTTTCTTCTGGAATACCTAACCCATATGTTTTATTGGTCAAAATGTCGTATATAATCCAAACTGGATTTTGAGTCCAAGAGTAGACAAACGTGCCGTCCCAAGCACCAACATAGATATTAGGGTTAGTTGCAGTTAAAACTGTTCCGGTGCCAGACTGTTGTAATCGATAGCCATTTCCAATTGAGTTAAGTCCTGTTGCAGCTACCTCTACCTCCCTCCAATCTATTTCACCGTTTGCTAAAATTGGTTGATTATAATTTGAAGGCACTTTGACTAACAACCCTTTTACGAGAGATGTAAACGTAGGAATACCGTTTGTGTGCTCATCAACAGCTTTTAAGGCATATCCAATATGCGCTGTTCTAGGATAGGCTTGCGCGGCATTCTCAATTTCAAACCATCCTATCGCTTTCACAACCTCTTGTTTAGAGGATGAGTCACTGTCCTCTGACGTTTTTTCTATTGTAAACTTGTACCCATCTGTGCTACGAGATGCTTCAGGTATATTTACGGTTACATTGAATTTAAAAGGAGTATTGGTTTTACCAGTGATTGTTTTTGTTGCAGACGCTATCTCTAAAGTTCCCAGCCTGTTAAAAACTGTAACTTTTAAAGCAACTGTATGAATTAAAACGTCACCATTCTTTTCAATTTTTTGCAGTTGAGGAATAATAAAATTAAATTTGAGAGCGTCCCAATCATTGGGAGAGGTGTTTTGTAAAGTTACGCTTGAAGAAGGAACTCCATCTAAATTACCTTTTTTAAGAGTTACAGGGGAGGTAAACTGTTGAGGAGTAATCACAGTTTCTCCAAATACGTCTAGCCTATCTTGTGTCGTTGTGCCTGTAGCAGAGAGAGTCTTAAACTTCTCATTATTTTCTTGTCCATCACCATCTAAATTAATTAGATCATCAATTGACCCATCTT
>VTLG01008417.1_pt1 | contig 12239 bp, 30 predicted proteins | sample 4694571 | NCBI WGS metagenome assembly VTLG01 (sample SAMN12604809, study PRJNA352737) | marine metagenome | biome: ENVO:00000447; feature: ENVO:00000209|ENVO:00000569|ENVO:01000036; material: ENVO:00002151; isolation source: viral sequences binned using virsorter ... | reverse complement strand
TGCTTCGGAAACGTAGGTGCTGAGATTATTTCTCTTAACGATGTCCGCTAATAGGACACCGCCAGAATAATTCTGAAACGGAGCAGCCATTCAGATTACCTTGTTACTTTTGCGATACCCTAGTCACGGACAAGGGGATTAGTTTCACAGAAACTAACTATTTTTGAGCCTCTTGCTTGAGCACTGCTGCAAGCTGCGGATCTTGTTCTAATAGTAGCATTTGTTGAGTGAGGTTGCCCGTTTTCCAAGGGTTTACCTGACCTCCACCAGTATTTGCTACAGGACTTGGTTTTGCTCCCATTCCAGCAGCCGAACTTGGCTTAAAATGATGTTCCCAACCACTACCAGGGTTTTTGAGACTCGTGAGATAAGTACCTAAATCCTGTTCAACACCACCATTAAGAACAACAACTTTACCTTCAGCGTTTTTTTGTAACTTTCCTTGTAACAATGACAAAGTTTGTTCTGCATTTATCGCTCCAAGATTACTAATAGCTGCAAGAGCAGTTGTTTTAGTAGAAGCTACTTCATTAGAGGTTTTCATTTCCTCTAACTGTTGAGATAAAGTCATTATCTGTTGTTCTTTTTCTTGGGCTGTTTTATTAGCTTCTTCCCACAATGTTTTCCATTGCCCTTGTTCTTCTAAATCTTTGGTACGTTTTTCTTCTTTTTGCTTGTAAACATCATCAAGTTTTCCCTTGATGCCTTTAAATTTTTCTTCTGCTTCAGCAGCTTCTTTACGAGCAGCAGCTAATTTTGCTTCATATTCTGCTTTTACAGAACTGAGATCGGGTGCTTGTGGTTGTGAAGGAGTTTCAGCCACGGGCTGTTCAGGAGGATTCACGGAATCAGGCTGAATGACTTTTTCTTCGATTGCCATTAATTATTCAGAAAGAGGGTTAGTAGTTTTCTTTTTAGTAACTTTTTTCTTAGTTACTTTTGGTTCAGGAGCAGGACAAACTTCAGGTTCAACTGAGGCAGTTGAATGTTTAAGTTCTACTTCTTCCCATTTATAAGTTCCGTCAGATTGCAGAACATGGTCTAAAGATTTAGCCATAAAAATATATGTACTTGTTTATCATTGTAACAAATTATTCGGATTTGACCTCATTTGCTGAAGGTAACACTTCTCCTTGCACCAAAATATCTCTAAATTCATCTCTATCAATGACTTGTTGATCGAATAATGATGTTAATGCTGTAATATCTTGTCCAATTAGCCTTTCAATATCAAAATCTCTACTAATTTTTACTTCTGGTGGTTCAATACCTACATATTCAGCAGATAAATTAAAACATTTTTGAAGTTTTTGCTCTAATTCCATAGAAACCATAGCAAGCATAGAGTTAGTATCAACACGATCTAAACGTCTTGCATCAGCAGATTCAGCTACAAACTTTTGTTGACTCAAAGTACTGATACCAAGAGTAGCCATTTGCATCTGTAATTCTTTTATCTCAGCAGATTGAGCATCAAAAGCACTGGAAGCTGGTTCTACATAATAAACTTTATTTCCTGGCTGAGTTGCCATCGCATAATTCACTGATATAGCAAGGTCTTTGGTTTGATCGTCATATCCCTCCATTACAAGCATTGGTTGAGATGCAACGTGCAAACTATGAATCAAATCAGCTTGTCTTTGAAAATGGGCAAGATTTAAATATGCAATATCAAGTAAAGGTGGTTTACTTACTAAATTTTCAGTTTTTCCAGAATAAACAGTAACTAAAGGTATTTCACCAAGAGAAAATTCTCCTGATTCAACTTGTTTATAATCTTTATCTGCTGATCCCATTTCAAAATTTCCTGTCACACTGTTATCAGAGACATCATACATTTCTTCGATTTGCTCTTTTTTACGAAATACTCTATAACTTCCAGGTTCTATAACTCTTACTTGGTCATAAACTTTTTCACCAAAATCTCCATCAGGCAATACAGCCTTTTCTGCAATTCGAGCTTGTATAAGATTCCCATAGTTTGATTCTCTATCTAATCTCCAACCATAAAGATTATTAGGATCTACTTCAATCCAATAAGGTCTACGATTTTGCTGTCTTTCTTCTGCCAAACTTAATGCACCAGAAGGAGCAGGATAATCTACAAGAACATGACTTTGCCCATAAGTAAGAGAACACATTAGTATTCTTCTTGCATACTCATCTAAATCAGATCCACAACCATCGACATCCATCTTAAACATTTCTGTCCAATAAGGATCTCCAGTTAAAGTTATTGGTTTTCTAAGAACCAGACCTGTAGCTGCTCTTATTAATCTTTGTGTAAAAGGAGAAAAAACAGCACGATTTACTCTTGCAAGGTAAGCATCATAATCTTCTCTTGGCTCTAAAGGTAAAAATGCTTCACTATTTTCTCTTAAATATTCAGTACCTTCAGTAACAGCTTTCATTATTTCCCATCCTTTCATCATATCTAAAACTGCTCTAGTTCTAGTAAAAGGACTATCTATACCACCTACAGAAGTAGATGAAACAATATTGGTTCTAATTGGCCCAGGAACAGCATAAGTCATTTCAACACCTCCATCGTTTTAATGCTAACGCTTTTCTGGTGGGTCGGCCTTTTTTATCTTTTAGTGGCCCTGGCATACCCTTCATTCTTGCACAAAAACTTTTTCTTCTTGCTGCTCTTTTACCAGTAGGATTTTTTTCAGTAACAGGTGCTTGTAAGTTACTTCCTGTTGCTCTGTTGTATTTTGCACGACCTTTTGCTGTCAAACCTCCCTTCTTAGACTTTTCGCCTCTTCCTACGGATAAACTGACTCCTTTCTTGCGTGGCATTATTTTCCAACCTTCGCTTGTGCCTTTTTATGGGCTTGAGTAAATGAATCTCCTGCTCTCATACGTCTTTTCATAAATTCCATGTGTTTTTGAGAATGATGAGCAGAATGTTCCTTAAGTTTGTTCTTTTGAGAAGAAGTAAGTTTCATTTTACTTAGATAACTCTATGTTACCGCTTTACTAAAGATTTTACACTCATTTTTTCTTCTTTTTAGGCTTAGTTTTCTTTTTCTTACCTTTTTTGACACTTGCGATGTAACCTTGACATCTTGCCATTGCGTGAGATTTGCTCATTTTTTCTTTTTAGTAGGTTTTTTACGTCTATGTTGGTATGTTATCTTCTTACTGCTTGTTTTTTCACGCTTAAATCTTGCTTTTTCACTTGCTGACATTTCTGAAGCAGTCTTAGGTGTCTTACTTGAGATACGCTTACTTGGTCTACAGGCTGGATAACCTCGTTTTTCTCCTTTTTGACGGCCACAAGGTTTACCAGTTTTGACATCTACCCATTTTTCTTTAAACCAACGGGTTAGACCACCACTACTTCTTGCCACTTTTTTTCTCCACTCGGTAAGTACCACCACGTTTTTTGTACTCTCGCACAAGCCACGCATTAGCATAAGCACTTGGGTAAACCTTAAATTTACGCTTGGCCTCTGCTTTTACCCTAGAGTATAACGCTTTATTTACAGGAACATTCGCCACGTTTTTTACCTCCCTTCTTTTTCTTCTTCTTTTTCTTAGTCGTAGAATGATACATGATAAGAATTAGGTAGTTCTTAGTATATTCTAAACGCAGTCTGCCCTAATGTCTCTGGTTTTGCCAGATTAAATTGCTGTAGACAAAGATAACCAAAAGCATCAAAAGCATGGTCAACCCCCAGGTGCTTATTAGGCATCCCTGTATTTGGAGCGTATGTAAGAGTTCTTAACGCTTTTATCAATTCTTTACATCGAGGATGGATAAATGTTCGCTGGTTTCCATCAGCATCTAATAAGGCAGTATTAACAGCAGTTATTTTATCTCTAATTTTCCAGGGGGATTTAGGACTCATAACAGTAAAACCATTTCTTCTTAAGATCGTATGGTCAGTAACACCAACTCCACTGGTTTTTCTTGCACTACCTGTTGGGTCAGGACAAGCAATTACCCTTCGATCTACTCCATATCGCCTTACAACCTCTTCCGCAAAATCCCAAGTTGTTGCTCCACCCGTCAACATGATCTCATCAAACACATAAAGACAATCATTATGCTTTACTGCACAAACTCCTGCCATCGGATCTACGTTAAAATCTAATCCTATTAACAAAGGCATCATGTGTAAATCCTGTACTTCCTTAGAAATATTCTCGTCACTAAAACTAACAGCAACTAAACCAGTTAAATTTTCAAAACTAGCTTCAAATTCTTGCCTGAATGTCCTTGCATCTAATTGACCCCTAGCTGCTTCGACTTCTTCTTCTTTTACATTACCCCCTTCAATCGTAGTAAAACTCCACCTTTGCCAATCATCTCGCTCAGTTTCTCCGCAATAACACCACATATCATAAAACCAACTAGCAGTTCCATCAGGTGTACTGATAAATAACGCCCACCCCTGCTTATCTGCTAATGCTGGTCTTATAACTTCTGCCCACACCTCCTGATCCATAAACGCTGCTTCATCCAATACCACCCCTGAAAGACTTCTTCCTCTTAATGCCATCGCATTTTCTGTTCCTTTTAGCTCGATTGTCGATCCATTAATCAATTCGATTCTCAAATCTGTCTCATTTTTGCTTTTTATCCACAATCGAGGCACTAATCTCTTTAATTCTTTCCATGCGATGTCTTTTGCCATCCGATATGTCGGTGCACAATAGAAATATGTCTCCCCTGGTCGATCAATCGCTCCACGAAGTAGCTCAATACAGGATAAATAAGATTTTCCGAATCTTCTGCCAGCTACGAGGACACGAAATCGTTTATCACAGTTGAAAACCTGTCCCTGGGCATATCTTAAATTTATTTCTGGTGCGTTTTTTACGGCCATACACTAAAAAATAACAAATTTTTCAAGTATTACCCCCTTTTTATAGCCTAAATTGATATTTCTAGGTTATCATTCAATTAATACCTTATCTGATTGAGTCCGTGGCTGAATCGTTTATGTCTGGTTTTATTCCAGAAGAACAAAAACAACAACAAGAAAAAAGAAAAAGACGTTCTAAGTTTGCTTGCAATACAAAAGAGCATATTCAAGCTAGAAGTCAAAGGTTATATTCCCGTCAACTAGAAGGGAAGACAACAAGACAGCTAGTTTTAGAACACGCAAAGATTGAAGGTATTGCAGAAACTTCCGCCTGGAGCGATTGGAGTAGAGTAAAGCAATGGAATAACGAAGATTGGGAAAAAGATAGAGAAAATATGCTTCCAAGACTTCAAGCAATGAGAGTCAGATTATTTAATAAGGCAGTTTCAAAAGGACAATTACAAACAGCAGCACAAATCCTGGATTCATTAGGCAAAGTTATCGGAGAGTCAGTAGAGACAGTCAATATTCAAGCACCTGAACTGTCAATAAAAGTAGAAACAAAGTAGTACATACTTATCAGTAACAAAGATTAGCAATATATGTTTAAGGTAGGCGGTAACTCGATATAATATAAATTTTTCTGATACTACACCCCCCATTGATAAGAAATAGTAATCATAATAACATCACTTTTTGTTGCACTTCTGATATCATCATGCTATAATTAATTTATAACAACAATTCCTAGACCCTCTCGAAACTCTCTAACCTTAGCCAAGACTAAGACTAATCCCAATCCAAAAGAAAAGGAAGACAAGTCGAGTGAACAACCTGAAGCCATAGATCAGGAAGATGCTAGAGAAGGAAATAGAAACTTACTTTTCGAGCAAGGTTTTCCAAGATAAAGAAAATCGAGCAAAACTTTTTTTCTTTTCTCTCTAGGCTGATCTACTCGCAGCCCTGAAGCTCCTGAAGCTCTCTTAGTTACTTGTTACCTCTGAGATTCTGAAGCAGCCTTAGAGCCTGAGCAATAGATCAGCCTACGGAGAAAAGGTAAACTTTTTTTCACTTATCCAATTCATTTCTATTATTCAAAATGAACTATTCGGTTACTCGTTTTACTGGTATTGATTACAGTAACAAGTCTGCAAGATGGGATCTCGTAGCAGAGAGACACACACAAGAATCAGCACTCGCAACTTGCAAGAGCTTGAATCTTAATCGTCCCTTCTATCATCGAGTCGAAGTAAATTCAAAAAGAGTTGAGCTTCCAAGATTTACAGTCCTGAAGCCCAACATGAAGAGCGACTACCAACCGATTGTAATTCCTGCAAGTTTTACAGTTAGAAAGAAATACAACTTCTTTCAAAAGTTCATCAGGAGGTTCTTTTGATGTCCGAGTTCGAGTACTTCTTCTATCAGGATCAAGCGGAATTTAACCGCTTGTATTCTGGCTCTTTAATTTACGATTTCGATTCTATGGAGATTTCCAAAAATGAACAAAATTAAATTTATTTGTTTTTCTATTTTGTTTGGTTCTGTTATTTATTCGGGGTTTGGTGTTTATCAAGCCCTCGAAACGCTCCAATCAAACTACTTGCAAACTTTATCAACTTATCAAAAATGAAACTCGAAAGATTAGGAGCTAGCAAGAGTTTAATTACTCTTGCTTCAGGCTCTCAAGTGTTCTTTAGTTACAACACACCAGTAATTGTTCAGCACAGTTCAGGAAGATTATTCCAGACAATGGAACATTATTCCCGAACCACATCAAAACACATTACGCAATTCTTAAACGGAAGAAAAGCGGAAAAGGTCGAACAGTCTTTTATTAATCAATTTGTGGGAGCTTAAAATGTTTTTCAAAAAAATTGATTTTTCAAAATACGAACTCACAGATCAAGACACGCTTAGAGCGTGTTTTGATGAGTTGGAATTATCAGGTTATGACATTTTAGAAAAAGATGAACTTAGAGTTTTAGCAGAATACAAAGCCGAGAAGTTTAAAAACTTTATGAGGCCATTATTCGGAGAAACTCCATCAACTAAAATTTCTATAAATATGGGGAATTAATTTCCCCCTTTTTTTTTCTGTAAAAATTTTTCATTTATCCTAAAAAATTATGACTATTATGAGTGGCCGAATGAATGCCAAAAAAGATTATGTAAAACCTGAGGAGTTAATAGTGAATGAATTAATTCAGGCTCTTGAATCAGGGAATACAAAATTATGGCGAAAAGAGTGGAGTGTTAAGGGTGGCTTCAGGAATGTCTTATCAGGGCATACCTATAAAGGCTCTAACCCTGCGTTACTTTGTTTACAGAGTTCTATCAGAAATTGGCATTTACCGCTCTTTATTGGAGCGGGTCAGGCCAAGTCTATTAACTGCCTACCGAAAAAGGGTTCAAAGTCTGCTCGGATTTTACAACCACTTTTAAGAGAGTATGAAACGAAAGAACTTGATGTAAATGGAGAAGCAAAAAAAGCTCAATATATGAGCTATAAATGCGTTCCAGTGTTCAATGTTCAGGATGTTCGTGGCCTAGACGATCAAGCTTCAAAAAAATTGGAGCAGTTGATTGATGATGCAGTTCTAACTGCTAAACCTAGAGAATTGGATGACAGAGTAAAAGATGCTCATGATCGTTTATTCCAATGGGAAAAGCAGATTAACACTTTAGTAAAAGGTGGAGATCGGGCTTATTACAGAGAGTCAAGTGATGAGATAGTCATTCCCAAAAGATACAATTTCAAAAATGACGAATCGTATCTAGCCACTTTTGCTCATGAAGCAGTTCATTCAACAAAGCATAAATCAAGACTTAATCGAAAAGACTTAACCTATGCGAATGAAGAATTAGTTGCTGAATTAGGAGCTTATTTAATTTGTAATAGATTACAGATTTCTAACCTAGACACAATGAACCACGCTGCATATTTAGAAGCGTGGTGTCCAATGCTGAAAAGCGACCCAAAAATCCTTTTCAAATCACTAGCTAATGCTAGTAAAGCTGCGGATATGGTAATAGGGGAGCAATAGCTCCCTTTTTTCTTTTTATTTATTATGACTCTTTATTTTCTCAACAAAGTAAAATTCAAAAATTCTGAATTAGATTTATTTGATTGTGGGCATAATTGGTATGCTAAAAATCACAATGACTTAATTCAAAAGCTCGAATCTTTTACGAACCAAACATTATGTTTTATTGAATATCAAATAAGCATAAAAAATCCTATATCTTGCATATATACATTATGAAAGAATACAAAGCGACTGATCCTGAAATGATTCAGGCTCAAAAAGACTTGGCTGAAATGTCAAATTTATCTGATCGTGTAATTTCTAACGATAAAGATTTATTTGAGGAGCTAAGTGCGATCCAAAGAAAATTATGTCAAATCTCTGAATTAAAATCTCATTTTCTTCAGAGATATGAGGATATATTGGATGAGCAACACAGACTAGAAACTCAGCTATGCGTCTTTCAACACGAAATGCTTCATAGCTTCGAGTTAGTCTTTAGATATTACAAAACTAAGAAAAAAGGATTTAAGTAAATGCACGAAAAAATTTATGACGTTGAAAACTTCAACGCTTTCACTCATTCTTTAGGTCACAAAAACAACTCTATCGAAAAGAGAACCCGAATGAGAAAATTTAAAACAAAACAAGAGAGAGTTCAAAAAGATTTATCTTTACCGAACCAAAAACAAAAAGAAAAGAAGGGATTTTAATTAATCCCTTTTTCTAATTTCAATTTACACCTAGTCAGAATTAATGTTTCATATAGCTTTTTATCTGACTTTAAGGCTTTAGTTAGTAGGTTATCCCACTCTTCAGAGGATAATTTATTGAGATTATATGGGTCATAACCCATTTCTTGTATTGAAAAGATGTAAGACTTAATTAGACTCATGATGATACTGTTACTACATCATTAAATATAGCATAATAATGTTGACGATTACATAATTATGATGTTATTGTTAGAAAGCGTTCACTTATCCTAAATTTATGAAACGTATTTACCCTGACGATATGCAACTAGATGATTTTCTAGTTCTTAACGAAACAGACTACTATGTTTTGGCAATAGCACTTGAAGAATTATGTTCTTCTATTCCAATGGAAGAATACTATCACTCAAAGAAAGTATCTCAAGAGCAATACGATCTCTGCAAAGCAAAGATTCTTACAAGAAAAAATTTACAAGGTGGTAAAAATTAATGGATAGAGATTTTCAAAAGGTTTTGCAAGCCTTAACTGCTTTTGATAAGAAATTATCAACTCTTGAAGAAGTTGTTAAGAAATTAGCAGAAGCTAATGTTAACTACGCAACGAGCCAACAAGAGCTAAACAAAGAACAATCTGAATTAAACAAAGACTTGGGTCAAGGTATCAAAATGCTTGGAGATAACCTTGCTGAAGTTATTCAATTTTTACAAAAAATAGGAGGTAACAACTAATGGGTTTAGATATGTACTTGGAAGGCTCTTTTTCTACAAGAGCATATATACGACCTACCGATCAAGACTACGCTGATATGCGTGAAGGTAAGGAAGTTGAAGTTAAAAAATCTACAGAATTTGAAGATGCTATTGCTGCTATTGGTTTTGAAGACGCTCCAATAGATCATGCTTATAACCATTTTACTTATGTGTTTCCGATTATTACTTGGAGAAAAGCCAATGCTATACATAAGTTTTTTGTTGATGAAGCTCAAGATGGGAATGATAACTGCCAACGTCATTATGTCTCAAGAGAAACGCTCCAAGAGTTGTTAGATCGTATCACTACGATTCTTGATATAAAGACACCAGTTGCTAGAGAAATGAAGGCTGAAGAGCTATTGCCTACTGATATTGAAGGTTGTTTCTTCGGTACTGAAGAATATGACGATTGGTATTACAAAGACTTAGAAGATACTAAAAAGACTCTTGAAAAAGTTTTTGAATACGAAAAGAACGCAGAAGCAGGTAAATGTTTCGATAGCTTCTATTATCAATCATCTTGGTAGGAGCTATATATGACATTTTCAAGAAATGAACTTCAACTTATCGAAGTTAGTTTGTATGTATTTTCTCAACAAGAAGATATGCACGAATCTAAAATAACAAAAATTAATACTGAAAATTTACTAGAAAAAGTCTCTTTACTAAGGTTAAAAACTAATGAACATTCTTAAATTAACTGACGTTGAACTTGTTGCGTTACAACTCTTACTCGATAGAGAAGGAGAGTATAGTTGCGAATCAAGATTGAACGATGATAGCTACCCTGCTCCAGAGGGGAGACCACCTTCAAAAGAAGAAATTATCTTAAATAAAATTAGTTATAAAACTATGCAATTAGTTTACAAAGATAATAGGATTCCAGTTGGTCAAATTATAGGGAGGTTAACAAAATGAGCCACCCCGTAAATGATGAAATTCTTGAAAACTTATACGAAGAAGTTAAAGAAGAATTTCCTAATGCGTTAGAACCTTTTGTTATCGCAGAAGTACAAAAACGATTCGAGGAGATGAGTTTATGACTACTTTTAATAGAGATCAACTATCAGATTGGTTACATGATTTTCTTCCTGAAGAAATGCGTGAACGATTTGTTGTTCACTCTGTTCATTCAAAAACTAGATCATCTCAAGATGAACCTTATAAAGGTATTTGTCATGTTGAATTTGAGGTGGACTTATGAACATAACTGAGTCCAGAGATGAAGCCTTTGAAGCGATAGCAGAGATGCTGCGTTCCAATATAAAGAAAACAAAGATAGCATCTCAACTTGCTGCTGATTATTGCGTAAGTGATAAAACAGTTTACAAGTGGATTACCAGAGTTGAAGAAATGTACGATATAGAACCTATAGAGTCTATTCTTCAACAACAAAAATCTGAATTAAAATCTGAAATTTATCAGGATTTAATTCGTGATTATCACAAAGCTAAAACTGATAAAGATGATGAGTTACGCAGAAAAATCGGAGCTATATTAAATAACACTTACCTTAAAAAAATTACTTTCAACTGAGAATTTCGCTAGCGAAAATGACTTTAAGCCTTACTAAAAAAGAATCGCAAGTATTAGATGATGTATTAAATTACATGATCGACTATATGCAAGACGATTGTTGGTCTAGTCAAGACAGACTCGCCTTTGATCGTATCTATTCAAAATTACACGGAGCTAAAAAATGATTGACAACCCACTACCAGATCAAGTTATGCAGGAGAAAGAAACGCTCCAAAATGCACAAGACTTTGAGTTCTATTGCCACCATCATGCAAAAGAAATTGCTGAACACTACAAAGTACATGAAGACTTACATGAATACTTTGCAGAGTGGTATCACGATTACATGAAGCAGAATCCTGATCTATTCGATCATACTCTTATCTATCTTGATTCTGATTACATAGTCGATTGGTGGGAAGCTGAATCCTACCTTTATGACGATTTCGATTCACCTTACATGGAGATTACAAAATGACTGACAAACAATTTATCGAAGCAGTTTATGAAATTGCTTTTGGTGAAGATGCTATCAATCGTAACTTTGGTCATGCTGAAGTTATCGAACAGTTGGAAGAATTTAGTGATGATTCTCTCAAGTGGGATAGCATACCTGACGAAGATAAAGAAGAGTGGGAAGAAGCCTACAACGAAGGTGCTTATTTACTTATGGAGCATTACAATGACTAACAAATTAGAAGAAATCTACGAAACACTAAAAGATTTTGCAGAAAAAGAAGAAAACCTAATTAATAGGTGGCCTTGTGATTCTGAATATAACGTTCCAACATGGAATGATATCTATGATGCCTTAGATATTCTTGATTCAATTATTAATTACGAACCTAGCGATGCTGAATTAGAAGCATACAATGATTATCAAGACCCACCTCATGTAGTAAATCAAAGAATGTTAGAAATGAAAAGTGAGTCTCATGGAAGGAGGTTTGTATGACTAATTTCGTTCCAATGACACGTCACTCTAGGTGTAAAAGATACTCAGGTGCATTAATAAAATGTCCTGAGTGTAGTTCAGTTGCTACTATCTATCATCTTTCTTGGTCAGCACTTGGCTGTCAAAACTGTAAAGCTATGATAGATAAATACGATTGGTTCATAGAAAAAGGTAAACATTCAAAACTATAGGAGACTTCTAATGCTTAAAGAAAGATACGAACTATCTATCGACCCTATCGAAATTCCTGAAGAAGATATTGACTTGTTTATCGTTGATGGCAAGTTTAATACAAGAAATCATAAGGTTATAGATTGGCTCTGTACCAAAATTGAAAATGGTCAAACAAGTTTGGTTTTAGATATTCAAGAATTTGAGGAGGACTAATGCCTAAAGGTAAATACTACGAATATCAAATAAAACGTTCCGCACTAGATAACGATTATCTTTCTGG